>Ga0247816_10000017_pt1 | contig 93556 bp, 71 predicted proteins | sample UWRJL209509C1_FD_179930 | JGI IMG/M metagenome (GOLD analysis project Ga0247816, IMG submission 179930) | Plant litter microbial communities from Arlington Agricultural Research Station in Wisconsin, United States - UWRJ-L209-509C-1 | ecosystem: Environmental > Terrestrial > Plant litter >...
CATCACCAATCAAACCACCTTCACGTCCTTCCAGGGTAACTTTTGTCTTACCAAAAGTATTCAGTTTGTGGTTGGTTTGGGAAAACACACTTCCGCCTTTCTGTGCGTCCAGCAATACGCTGATACGGAACTTCCCTACATTAAATTCGTTCATCCAGCCACCTTTCCAGTCGGCAAAAACGTTACCCAACTTTTTAGTTATCACGTCAAGTTCTGCCGGTACGCCCGAACTATTATAAATAATCTTCCCGTCTGGCGAGCGCTGAAATCCTTTACCATAGATATCTCCCATCCGGCCGCCAACCCGTGCTTCAATCGTAGCATTTGTCTCATGACTGGCCAGGATCTGACTCGTGATGCCATTGCTCAGTTCCTTTACATAACTGCGGTTCCTTGACCAGGTAACAGTAGTGGTCCATGAAAAATTATTGCCAACAACAGGTTTACCCGTTAACATTACCTCCAGCCCCTTACTTCGTATCAAGCCAGCATTTAATAACGCCTTCGTATAACCAGAGGCATCATCCAGGGGTACTTCAAGAATTTGGTTGCGACTATCATTACGGTAAACTGCAACATCCATTCCTATCCTGTTTTTCAAAAACCGCATGTCTGCGCCTGCTTCATAACTGGAGGTTATTTCCGGTTTCAGGTCTGCATTAAATAATGTTGCAGGGTTAGTAAAGCTATTGCTGTAAACCTTATCATAGTATTTCGCCGTTTGGTAGGGCCTGGTATCATTACCTACCTGTGCCCACGACAGCCTTAGTTTAGCAAAAGAGATGGCCTGCGGAAGTGCTGCAAGTTCACTAATAATAAAACTTGTATTTACAGAAGGGTAGAAAAATGAGTTGTTTTTAAAGGGCAGCGTGCTCGACCAGTCGTTACGTCCCGTAAGATCCAAGAAGATTTTTTCTCTCCATGAGAATTGCGAAAGCGCATAAACACTATTGATGGCCTTTTCTAACCTGCTGGGATCAGCTACCGCCTGGTCCAGGCTGTTCGACAACTGATAAACACCGGGTTGCGCCAGCTGATCAGCATAAATACCCGCAAAATTGTAGCGTTGGCGCATATCATTACCACCCGCAGCCACACTGTATTTAATGTCACTGTTGATTTGATCCTTATAAGACAGCAAAGCATCTGTATTCATTTCATAATTGAAAACGTTTTGCTCACGGTACATTCCCTTCGCATACTTAGTCATGCTGTAAGGACGCTGCTGACTCCTGAATTCATAAGACATATCTATACCAGACCGTACCATAAGGTCTAGTTTTGGTGTAATCTGATACGTAGCGGCTACATTTCCTACCACCCCGTGTTTATTCATCTTATTGAGCATTTCATACACCTGCAGATAAGGGTTATCCGGCCCGCGGTAGAAAGGGTTTCTTTGCTGAACATTTTCCTGTCCCGCTTCCCAATAAGGTTTAAACCAGTTGATGTCAATATTTGGCGCCGTACCGATGATCATGAAATACATGATTGTCTGATTGTTGTATCCGGCCAGAGGAAGGTTGTCGCTCTTTTTATTCGTATAGTTCACCTTCGCGGTAATTTTCAGTTTATCCGATACCTGATGGTTCACAGAAAGTGCGGCAGACAATCTTTCAAATCCGGTATTCGGCATAATCCACTCATTTTTGAGGTGCGTAACAGAAAAACGTGCAGAACTTTTGTCGTCACTCCCTTCAATAGATACGTTATTGGAAGTAGTTACCCCAGTTCTGAAAAAGTCAGAAATATATCCCTTATTCGCCACCCAGGGCGTTGGTGTGGCACCCTGTCCCGTAGCACTGTTTGGATCATACTGGTAATAGGGCTGACCGTTAAATTTTGGTCCCCACGCCCGGCCCGCTCCAACAGAAGTACTTGTATTTGGTCCATCTTTACTATCCAGATATGAATAATAGGCATCGGTACGTCCTTCACCATATTCAAACTGGTAGTCGGGCCAGCGGTTAATCTGATCAAAACTGATATTGGAATTGTAAGTGACCCCTATTCCGTTCACTTTGCGTTTACCCGATTTCGTAGTAATCAGCAATGCGCCATTTGCCGCCCTGCTGCCATACAATGCAGTTGCACCTGCACCTTTCAGCACGGTGATGTTCTCAATATCATCCGGATTAATATCCGACACATCAGATCCAAAATCTACCGGACTATCAGCACCCAAATGTGCTTTATAGCCAGTTCCCGTAATCTTGCTGCTCACCGGAATTCCATCAATCACAATCAGTGCCTGGTTATTGTCCAGATTGAGTGACGATTCGCCGCGAAGTGTGATCCTCGAAGAACCCATTGGTCCTGAACCTGTACCTACAATGTTCAATCCTGCCACCTTGCCCGACAATGCCGATACCCAGTTATTGGTCTTTGCATCTTTCACCACATTTTCATTCAGTTTCTGCGCCGAATAACCCAATGATTTTTCCTCCCTTTTTATCCCCAGGGCAGTAACCAATATCTCGTCCAGCTGACCAACAGCGGCTTTCATAGTAATATTCAATGCAGTGGTTTGTCCTCCTCTGATCATGATTTCTGCCGAACGGTATTTCTCATAAGAAACAAAAGATGCTTCAACAGTATAGCTGCCCGGATTGAGGCTAAGCAGGTACTGGCCATCAGCATTAGTTTGCAACACCCTGTTCAGAGGCATAATTTTTAGGCTTACACCGGGAAGCGTTTGGCCGTGTTCATCTACCACCACACCCGACAGCTTACCCGTCTGCTGACTTTTCTCTTCGCGAAGGTCCACAATGGCTATCATACTGTTTACCTGATCAAAGCGCAATTTTTGTTTTTCAGAGAGTTCGGTTAAGATGGTGGCCAGCGACCTTTTATGTGCCGAGATACTGATACCAGTTCGGTTTCCAAGGGCCTCCGTATACACAAAGCGCAACCCCGATTGCTTTTCCAATTGCGTAATTACGGTTTTAAGGGATCCGTTCTTTACCGTAAGGCTGACATTGATTTCCTTCAGGTTCTGCGACCTGGCATCGGCGGCAAAGATTAAACCCGTCATCGTTAAAGAGCTGATGATGATCAGGAAGGTTAATCTTGTCATAGATTTGATTATTTTAATTAAATTTCTTTTTGTAGAATTGTACATAGCTTTTTTAAATGGTTTGTAATCTTCAAATTCAATAGATCATAAAGCTGATAAAGTGGAGGTGGTGAGATACCTTCACTTTTTTTATGATCAATAAGGTTTAATGGTATTTCTAAGTCATAGGCATATTTAATTTACTGATTGATTGTAATTTCACGTTCCCTAATGGAATAACTGAATTTGCCGGCGAGTCCCAGCATTTTCACGATTGTGCCGATATTTTCATTGTTCACTTTCAGGTTAATGCGTTTGCTTTTCAAAGCAGGATTTTTGATGTTGAAATGCACACCATAGGTTCCGGATAATTGCGAACAGATTTGATCCAAACGCTCGTCATTAAAAGTGAGGCGGCCCGCAGTCCATCCGGTGTACTCATCCGTTGTAACTTTCGAAAGCATCACTCCACTGCTTATGCGCGAATAGTTGAGTTGCTCACCAGGCAAAAGCATCCAGGCTTTAGTCTTCCCATTTTCCAGCACGCCAACTTTGCCCGATGCCACGGTTACCGCAATTCCCGGGCTTGAATTATAGGCGCGAACGTTGAAAGATGTACCCAGCACCTGCACCTTTAACTTACCCGAGTACACAATAAAAGGCCGGCTCGCTTTGTGTGCAACATCAAAGTAAGCTTCACCATCGAGGTATACGCGGCGTTCATTGCCTGCGTTCATGGCATATCTGATGCTGCTGGAATTATTCAGGAATATTTTAGTGCCGTCACTCAGTGTAAGTGCTTTGCGTTCTCCCGTTAGGGCCCTCACCTCCTGGTACACGATCTGTGCATTACCACTGGAATCCTGGCGAAGGGCAAACCATCCTGCAGCAGCACCCAATAGCAAAATCGACGCAGCTATGCCACTAAGCCATAGAGGAAACCTGACAGTTTTGGAAGTCGCAGATGCAGAGATATGGTGATAGAGATTTCTCTCCATTCTCCGTTCCATTTCGGCTTCATCAAATCCATCTTTAAAATCATCGCTCTCCCTCAGGTCGAGCTGACTAAGCCATCTGGCAAAAGGTTGTTTGTATTTGTTCTCTCGTTGCATTCATAGACATAAAACACGAATGCGAAAAAGTACTATGCCCGGAATATTAAGAATATGTTACTAAACCATTAACCAAATTACAAAGCTAATTTGCACAGCCGTATATCCCTGACTGTCAACACTTCGTCTGATTTTCACAAAAGCGTTGCTGATCTGGTTTTTAACAGTTTGCGGAGAAAGATTAAATTTTTCTGCCATTTCAGCAATAGAATAATTTCCTGTACGGCTGGTGATGAAGATCTCTCGCATCCTTTCCGGCATTTCATCAATCGTCTGATAGATAAGGTCAACCATATCCTGGTAGTCCTGTTCAGCATCTGTCAAATCCAGATCAGAAAGGTTGCCGGTAGCGGCTCCGCCGTCCTGCATAAAGATTTCGAAATTTCTATAGTGTTTTTCCTGGAAGCCCTGGGTACGGAAATAATTGGAAAGTTTAAATAGAAGGGATTTACGGAGGTAATCTTTCACAGGGATATTAATCACAAGTTTTTCACGCTTGTCATAAAATTCCATAAAAACATTTTGCACAAGATCAAATGCGTCCTCCCTTGATCCTGTTTTCCGGTGTGCTATTGAAAAGAGCAATTTCCAGCTCCTTTTGTACAGCTCATTAAAAGCAGGATAACTGGATGCCTGAATCAGTTCAAATAATTCATATTCTGAAAGACTTTCCATTTCAGCGAAAGTACTCAGGCTATATGTGCGCAAAATAGAATTACTGTTATAATAATATTAAGCTTAGCCTACCCGGTACCCCCGGAATTAATGTAACGGGGCTTAAGCCGTTACAGAGTCAGATTTTACTTTTAAATTTTTGAAAAGATATTCAGTAATAAGGTGTTTCTTTTCGTTGATCTGTGTAAACTCAAATTGTTCTTCACCTTCCGCAGCATTCATTGCATCTTTAGCTTTATTATAAGAACATCTGTACAGTTCGCCACCGTTTTGCAGTTTACCTTTTTCGTATTGAGTAGCAGATTTATAATCACTCAGTTTTTGCTGGAACATGCGCTCTACTTTTCCAAGAACTGTAGTCTTCGCCTGTAAGATTAATTCCCAGTCGTCTATGTTCCCGCTTTTAGAAGTAGTGATGTTTAAAGTCTTGATTCTGTCGTTTACTTCATTGCACGAACCCACTTTTATCAGGTGAGTTTTTTTAGATCCGGCTATATAAATATATCCTGTTTTATATGTTCTTAAAGCGAACGGAATTCTGTCCGTATCACCCTGTACAAAAACACCTTCAGTATTTGTAAAATTATAATCACTATTTTCTTCACAACCGCTAACATTGTATGCAATCACTTTTTCAGTGTCAAGCATCCTTTGCTTCAAATCTTCTGACATACCCTCTCCATTAGCGTCAAACAACACTTCTTCCGAAATTTGGTATTTTTTTATAAAATCTTTCTGCTCCTTTGTCAACGGCGTTTTAATAATCATTGACAATATTACTGATATTTATTGGTATTAATGGGATGTAAATACCATATAGCGCGATTTAAACCAATCTGATTTACAACATTTAGTACTGAAAAGAGATATAAAATTCACATCGGATAGCGCCTAATGTTCGTTTTATACACTTGTTTTATGCCCGCTTTTTTCCACCTCCGGGTAGTCTATATAGATCATTTCGGGCAGGTCGCCAAATACAGATTCTGTTACAGCACACAACCACAACTTATGATTGAAAGCCTTACCTTTGTATGTTTCCATCAGGTAGTCGCCGCCACCAAGTTTGCAATTTGTCCTGTCCCTTACCAGTTTCATTTTATCCGCACCCGCTATGGGTTCATCGCTCATCACAAGGAAACATTCATCACTATTGGCAGAGACTTTATCCAGCATCGTATCTGCACCTTCCACCATTTCCAGGTCAACAATAGATTTGGTCCATTCCGGCAGGTCAACAAACCATTTTTTGTCTTCAGTCTTATAAAATCTAAACGTCCTTTTCATCTCAGGCTACACCCCTATCAAAGACAAAGCCAGTATTGCACAAACAGAGCCTGTGGTTTAATGAATTGGTTTTAAAATCCTGCTCCATCTTACTTTATTCCACAGGTTCTGTGTAGAATCTACACTCATCCAGGTGATCAGGGCTTTGCCAATAACGTGGTCCTCCGGAACATAGCCCCAGAATCGGGAATCGAGAGAATTGTGCCGGTTATCTCCCATCATCCAATAATAATCCATTTTAAAAATATAATGGTCAGCCTTTTTTCCGTTGACCAGGATTTCATTTCCTTTCCGCTGCAGGGTATTGTGTTCATATAATTCGATCGCCCTGCTGTACAGAACCAGTGTAGAGTCGTTCAGCGCCACAGACATACCTTTTGCCGGCAACAACAAAGGACCAAAATTGTCCATGTTCCATTTAAACTTAGGTGAATGCGGAAAAACCGCCGCATCATAACTTCCTGCAGGCTCAACCACAGGTGTTACACTTTTGATGTAAGCATAGGTTTTAAACTCCGCCAGATGGTCCTGCGGAATAATCATGATGTAATTTTCCAGATCTTCCTGTGCCATTACCTCAATATTCAGCTTACTAAATACATCAGGGTTAATGGTGTTTCCATCCGTAACCACTTTATAAGAAGTCTGCGCTTTTGGTGCATTCGGTGCCGCTTTTCCATTGATAAAGACCTGGCCGTTTACAATTGTAAGCAAATCGCCCGGTATGGCCTGACAACGCTTAATCAAATTTGTCCGTACATCAACAGGCCTGTCATAAGAAGGATCTGCTTCTTCAGGTTTATTGAAAACTACAATATCACCTTTCTTTATTTTACTAAATCCAGGCAATCGAAAATAGGGCAACTGAATTCCATCCCAGTAAGTTTTAATCTGGTATTTGGTAATTGTAGACTCCAACAAAGGGTTCTGAACAGGCGTAAAGGGCATCCTTGCACCGTAAGTGGCCTTACTCACAAACAGATAATCCCCCGTCAGCAAGCTGCCTTCCATTGATCCCGAAGGAATGGCATATGCCGAAAATATCAATCCGCGGATAAGCGTAGAAGCAACCAGTGCAAACACAATGGCATTGAGCCATTCGCGTATTTTCGACTTTTTAGGCCGATCGTCCGCAACGTCGTTACGTTCCAGTTTTTTACTGAAAGGATTATTTAATTTCATGTTGATAGTTTTAGTTATCTGTTCGACAATAAAGCAGAACAGTTGTTACAAAACTATCAACATGAAATCAGCTGTCTATATTCCCGTAACCACCATTATGGGGAAGTGGTCTGAAGGGTACCTTCCCATAAATGAATTGGTAAGTACGCCATAACGCTTTGCCCTAAACTGTTTGCTTAAAAAAATATGGTCAATCCTGTCTGCTTTACCAGAAACAGGGGCAGGTTTAAATGCATTAAATGTGGCGTTATCGCTGAGTTTTATTTCAGCTGTTTCAAAAGCATCTTTCAAAAATCCTGAACTGTTAAAAAGTTGATAACTCTCATTGTCCTGCGTTACATTAAAATCGCCTGTTAACACGATGGCTGATTCACCTGCAATTTCTTTCATTTTGCGCATGATCAGTTTTGCACTTTCCCTTCTGGCTTCAATGCCTACATGGTCAAAATGCGTATTGAAATGGATGAATTTAAAACCTGTTTTTTTATCTTTAAAACTTGCCCATGTACAAATCCGTGGCAATGCGGCATCCCATCCCTTATTTGGATGATCTGTATCCGTTGGCGACAACCAGAATGTACCACTTTTGATAAGCGTAAGCCTGTCTTTCTTATAAAATATAGCAGAGAATTCACCTTTTTCCTTTCCATCATCTCTGCCTACACCAACATAGGTATAATCTTTGAGTTCGGCGAGGTCCTTTATCTGTCCCGACAAGGCCTCCTGAACACCAAATAAATCGAAATCATAAAATCGGATCATATTGCTTAAAGGTGCCTTTCTGTATTTCCAGGTGTTCAATGAATCTCCGGGATTATTGTACCTGATATTATACGTTGCTATTTTTAGTTCCTGGGCCTGTGCCCAAAATTTCGTGGCCAGTAGAATGACCAATACCATCAGTGTTTTTTTGCAATTCATTTTATTTATTTTAAATACCTCAGCGATCTCAGGCGAGGATCTTTTAGGCAAGCAGACTGCTGTTATCAACAACATTTTTATTGTTGCGCCGCTTAGCCGATAAAAGTAATGTCTTTCACATTAAGCCAGTATTAAGAAAACAAGTTTGCTGCTTAATCATTTAATGCCAGAGAATTAACTTTCGCATAACCGCAAGATGGTATCTTGGGAAAAAAGATCCATAATTGAATGGATCAATAAATATACATATATCACTAGCATCAAAACTCAATTGAAAACAATTGCTTTGCCTACATTTACAGGCGTACAACCTGATCTTTCTTTTACATGATTACAGCCGGCTCCCATTACAAATGAAGAAAAGATATAAAATCCTTGCAGGAGTTTTAGCGCTGCTGCCCGTTATTTATTTTTCAGGTCCGCATCCGCGGTTTCCTATATATAAAACGATCCTCCCAAACGTACCCGACTTGCAACACCTTGATAATTATATAAATACCAAAGAACAGGGCTTTGCCGTAAAGCCACAAAATGCAGCAGCAATTGTTTGGGCAGACAAAGAACATAAGCAAACAGAATATGCCATTGTTTACCTGCATGGGTTTGGTGCAAGTCACGAAGAAGGCAACCCTGCCCACAGGGACCTTGCAAAAAAATACCACTGTAACCTGTACTTATCAAGACTTGCCGAGCATGGCTTGGAGTCAGATGAGCCGATGCTCAATTTCACCGCGGAGAAACTTTGGGATTCAGCATTAGAAGCCTACGCAATTGGCAAAAAGCTTGGCAAAAAAGTAATCATTATGGGTACTTCTACCGGCGGCACACTCGCATTAAAACTAGCATCCACATTTCCGGAAATCAATAGTCTGGTGTTGTATTCGCCAAATATTGAGATCAATAACAGTGCTGCGTCGATACTTAACAACCCCTGGGGACTTCAGCTGGCCCGCCGAACAGCAGGCAGTAATTATGTAGTTTCCCAGACTAAAACTGAAGAATATGCCAAATATTGGTATCCGCGTTACCGATTGGAAGCAGCAGTAGAATTACAGGAATTGATAGAAACTACAATGGACCCTGTAACTTTTAAAAAGGTGACCCAGCCGGTGCTCCTGTTATATTACTACAAAGACGAGCAAAATCAGGACAACGTAGTAAAGGTGGATGCCATGCTTGAAATGTTTGAAAACCTTGGTACACCAGCAAACCTTAAATACAAGGCAGCCATACCAGAAGCTGGAAATCATGTCATCGGTTCTCAGCTCCGATCTAAAGATGTTCCCGGTGTAGAGCGCGAAACAGAAAAATTTGCAGAACAGATCTTACATCTGACTGCCGATAAAAACCTGGTTGCTTTAAAATAAAAAACGAGGATTTTTTGTAAGCAAAAAGTCCTCGTTGAAATCGGTTTAGCTTTAAAATTTACTTAGAGCTTTTTTGAAGCCTGGCTATCATTACTGCGCCGGCTAAAGAGGTTAGAACTATCGTAATCATAATGGTTAGTTATCTGGTTAGCTGATTTTATCTACACAAGTATATGTGTTTTCCCGTATAGATTTCAGGATAAACATACAACTAAAAGTTGTAATTTTCAGTGTCTTATGATACATTATCTCACTTTGTTACAATGAAACCTTAAAATGAAATATATCCCTACTAAATGAGAGCCTTATATACCCTTATTTTACTCATCCAGTTGCTGCCATTTCTGTTGAAAGCACAGGCCCAGGTTGCCTCCGATAAAGCTATTTTTAGTCGCGCAGACAGTCTACGTGGCAGTTTAAGGCCCTTGCGTAGCTGTTACGATATCAATTTCTACCACCTCGATGTAAAGTTCAATCTGGATGAGAAATTTATCAGCGGCAGTAACCAGTTTAAATTTACTGCAGTACAGGATTTTAACAGATTGCAATTTGACCTGTTCGCTAATCTTACTATTGAAAAGATCATTTACCGTCAACGTTCCCTACCCTATACACGTGAAGGAAATGCAGTTTTTGTTACCTTCCCAAAAGCAATCAAACAAAAAACAAAGGATGAGTTTACCGTATTTTATTCCGGTAAACCCGCTGTTGCAGCCAGGGCGCCCAGAGATGGCGGAATCACCTTTGACACAGATACCCTGGGAAAAGCATTTGTAGCCACCACCTGCGAAGGAACAGGCGCAAGTATATGGTGGCCCAATAAAGACCATCTGTCTGATGAGGTTGACAGCATGGCCATCAGCATCAGCGTGCCCACAATACCAATTTATATCACCAAACACAACATTCCAACCACTAATGATCACAGGTGCCACTCCACAGAATATTGAAGTAGATACCTTAAACTACTATCTTAATGTGCAGAAGAATTAAAGTTGCAACGGCTCCTTGTCTGTCCACACAGGAAGGTATTGCGCTTTATGATCAACCACACGATAAGGCAGGTAATGTAAAACCGGCGACTCAAAATCAGGGGAATTGAGCCTTACTACAATTACGTCGACAGCTTCAGCGTATGCTGCATTTCTGATCCTTGCCGCATAAGTAATGGCCGAAGCTGCAATAACTCCCGCTTGCAACTGCTGATCAAAATCATATTTGATAATATTAATCAGGCCGGTACTTAAGGGGTAATCGTCACCATCGCGAAACATCCGCTGGGTAATCACCAGTTCATTATTAAGGTAAACACCAAAAGGATAAAACTCACCTTGTTCTTCAAGCAGCATTTTAGCTAAGGAATGACAATAATGTAGCAGACCAGCAAGTTCATTCGGAATGGGATTCATGGCCTAAAGGTCTGCATAATTTACGAGACCCTTTTTACAAACGCGTTTAAAACAGCTGCAAGGTCACCGTCGCTTGTCCGCCCGACGACGAATCAGGCTTTTTACCCGCCTGCGCCCTGTGTTTGCTGATCCAGGCTGTGTACTCCTCTGCGTTAACCGGCTCCTTTAAAAGGCCCGAGGCATATTGCATCATCGCAATCCTGTTTTCAATAGTCTGCCTGTATTTTTGCATCAGGTGCTGCATTTGTTGCTGAATTTTGTTTTTTGGCTTTATCCTGATGTTTTTATTCAATGGATTAACCAACTGTACAGTGATCTCCTTGCTGAAATAAGCCAGTGCAGATTCAATTCTGGCCTGCAGCAGATGCTGCTCCTTAAAGCCATGCTGCTGATGAAGCTGCCTAACCTGCAACTGAAACCTGTCGGCCAATGCCATCAGGTCTGTAATCGATTTACTAAACTGAGACAGCAATAACTTGAACTCAGGCAGGTGACCTTTAATAATTTCAGGGTTGGCACCAATGGCCTCAACCCCTGTGAGCAAACGGTTAAAAGAGAAATTATCCAGCACTTGCTGAAGGATAAACTTTTCCTGTTCTGCCATCAGGATACTATCCAGCTCCTCCTCACTGGCCGGTTTCATGTATTGAATTACCTCTTTGTTAGACCTGAGGCTTTCCGTGCTGATCTTTGACTTTAGTATGAGTCCCTGTAAAGTGCGTACGCGGCTTAAAGCTACGTACACCTGACCCGCCACAAAAGATTTCCCTGCATCAATAATTGCACTATCAAACGTTAAACCCTGACTTTTGTGGATGGTTACTGCCCAGGCCAGTTTAATGGGGTATTGCGAGAACTCCCCTATTTGCTGCTGCACAATTACCTGCTCCGGATCTACCTTATATTCAAAAGATTGCCATGATGTTTTTTCCAGCAGCAGATCATCTTCCTGTGGGAAAGAGATATAGATTTCCCCTTCTTTGATAGATTTCACCTTTCCAATTTTTCCATTATAAAACCTGCGGTTCTCCCCTGTGTCGTTCTTTATAAACATCACCTGGGCGCCCTGCTTTAGTTTCAAACTTTGTTCCGCCTGGTTACCCGCATCCCTGAACTCGCCACTTATTTCCGCTTCAAGGCTAAACTCCTCGCCAGGAATTTCATCCAGTTTTGCTTTATTGATGGAGTTGGCTTCCGCATTATGCGAAGTAATTATGATAGGGTTCAACTCGTCTGACGCACTAAATAATGGGTCATATCGTTTATTGAGGAGCGCCAGGCCGCTTTCGCTAATCTGATTGTTCCTGATATCATTTAATATATTGATAAACTCAGGTTCCGTTTGCCTGAATACTTTGCTTAATTCTACCTGCAAAAATGGATTTCTGTGTACCACGTGCGAATCAAAGAAATATGGTGAGGCATAGGCCTGGCTTAAAAACGCCCAGTCTTCTCTTTTTGTTACAGGGGGAAGCTGGTACAGATCGCCGATGAGCAGCAACTGGACCCCGCCAAAGGCAGCACTGTTTTTACGTACCGACCTGAGTATGGCGTCTATCACATCCAGCAAATCACAGCGTACCATTGATACTTCATCAATTACCAGGAGTTCCAGCTCATTGAAAAGACTGATTTTCTCGCGGTTATAGCTCAAATCAGACACCAAAGATTTGATAGATTGTATGCCCGACTGCAGGTTTTGAAGCGTAATATCGCCTGGAAAGAAAGAACCGGGTGGCAGTTGGAAAAAAGAATTGATAGTTGTACCCTTAGCATTCATGGCGGCCACACCCGTTGGGGCAATCACTGCTATCTTTTTCGAGGTATTTTCTTTGATGTGTTTAAGCAGGGTTGTTTTTCCCGTCCCTGCTTTTCCGGTAAGAAATATATGCTGATTGGTGTAATCAATAAAAGACAGGACTTTATCAAATATGGAATTAGAGGAATCGGCAATAGTCATACAGCAAATTTAGCCTAATTTTTGACCTCTTCAAGTATACGTTCCTTAAAATTCAAGTTTACCATCCTCAAATATGAGGGAAATTTACAAATAAAGTCGTGCTGCCCGGATGACTGATAACTGGACAGAAAAAAAATATAACTACTGTAATCAAAATTTATAACGTACTTATCTGTAGCGTATTCAGCACGAAATGCGTTTAAGCAGTTGAACCTAAAGTGCTAATCACATGAAAAGAATCTTACTACATCTTATTCCTTTACTGATTTTAATTGCATGCAAAAAAAACGATGGAACACCGCGGGAGGAAACCATCACCAAAGGCAGCAAATGGAACCTTCAAATTGGGGCACCTGCCGCCGAAGTGTATGCCCAACTGCAAAAGTTAGGAACTGAACAAGCCTTTAACGATGTTGCGGTAGTGGGTCAGCAGCCATTTGTAAATCCATCAGAATTACAACAAAGGTTACGATACTATCAGGCTGTAACCATCATGAACACCAGCGGACGTCAGGAACGCGCGGTTATTCTGTTTAAAGATGATAAAGTTGGCTCCGTCAATGTAGGCAGCTCCTTGCCTGTTGAAGCACCGCTTTGGCCACAAAATGTCCCTGAAGGAACGGCAATTCATACAGGCGACCCTCTAAGTGCAATATATGGTAAGCTGAATGCCCTTTATCAAATCCCCGAATATAAAAGTTATCAGATGTGGTTACCAGATAAGCCATTGAACAGGCCTTTTGACCCCACAATGGCCAACTTTGAAGAATGGCGGTTTACAATGTTTAACAATGTAGCTGTTTCAAAAACCGGCAGGACTACGGTAAGCTTGTTCTTTAAGAATGGCAGGCTCATTAAGATTAAGAGTATCTATGATGAGTTTGAGGTTTATATCTGATGATATCCTTAAGATACTAAGCCGCTCGTTATCCGGGGAATATGTCTCTAACGATAATATAAGAATTTGAAACCGGATGGACTGTTAATACCAATAAAAGCACAAACAAGAGGGTTTTCCCTATTCCACAAGCTACAATCGACGCAAACCCATCATTAATTCAGCAAAATCAGGGATACTAATTCTTAACAGTTTCATAACAGTGTGCAGGAATAAAAATTCGTTAACGTTATAGTAAAAGCATCATAGACAGAAACAATGGATACATATAAATTAGGTAGAAAAAGTTTTCTTCGTAAAATAGCTGCAGCAGGGGCGATGGGGTTTGTCCCCTCCCTGCTAAAAGCAGAGCCAAACCATGAGGTTATAAAATCAGAGGAAGAGGGTGTAATTCATTTTCTCTGCCCTCCCTATTTACAATACAGCACAGATAACAGTGTCGTGATCAAGTGGATCACCAATCAACCGGCCAGCAGTTGGGTAGAATACGGTGAAAGTAAACCTGACCAAAAAGTGTTGCCCGCGGCAGATCTGGGATTAATAGCAGCTAACGACCGTGTACATGAGGTTACCATAACAGGTTTGAAGCCCGGCAAACGATATGCCTATAAGGTTTCCTCCAGGCAAATTGTAGATTTTAAGCCCTACCAAATGACATGGGGCGAGACAATCAGTAGTGAAATATTTTATTTCACTACTGTCAACCCTAAAGTGCGGGAGGTTTCGTGGTTGGTATTTAATGATATACACGACCGTCCAGCCTCATTTGACCCGCTATTTGAGCTGAACGGTAAAGATCCGTTTGACTTTGTATTTCTTAACGGGGATATGTTCGATTACCAGACAGATGAGCAGCAAATCATCGATCACCTCGTTTCCCCTATCACATCGCTTTTTGCATCCGAAAAGCCATTTATGTACGCCCGTGGCAATCATGAAACACGTGGTAAATATGCAAGGCAGTTCCCCAGCTATTTTTCTAACCCTGGAAACCAGTATTATTTCTCGTTTACCCATGGTCCGGTGCATGTGATTGTATTGGATACCGGTGAAGACAAAGAAGATGACCATAAAGAATACAGTCAGCTGGTTGCTTTTGATCAATATCGTGAGAAACAGGCATTTTGGCTTGAAAATGAACTTAAGACACAGGAATTTTTAAATGCGCCTTTCCGTGTGGTGATGATGCATATTCCAGTGTTCCACTCTGGCGAAGGACATGGTACGCTTCATTGCCGGCAACTGTTTAATCCGCTATTTAATAAAGCAGGCATTGATTTAATGATATGCGGACATACCCACCGATATGGCGTTCACCAGGCTGATCCTGCCACTCATAACTATCCGTTAGTTATTGGAGGCGGACCTCAAGCAGGTACCAGGACCCTGATTAAAGTAAAAGCTGAACGTAAAAATCTTGTATTGCAGATGATTAGTGACAACGGCAACGAGGTTGGTCGCGTACGAATAGACTCAAAACGTTAAGTCGAATTATATCCAAAAAAATGCCTTCAGGTTATCCAGCCAGTAGCCAGGCAGGATAACCCTATTGGGCATTTCCATGCTCAGCGGATAAACATGGTTCGGCATAGTCAATTATTTTCGCTTCGCTAAGTTCGTTTAACTTTGCTCTTACGGGGGCATAATTTAGCTCAACTGGAACATCGATTACGAAATACTTCTCTTTGAATTGTTCCGTAGCACAACCTAATTCTTCGAAAACTTTCATTATATCTGCAGGAGCGACAGTTTCGTCAAAAATGATGACCTGAACGGTAGAATTACCCGAATACGACACTGTTTCCTGGTAAGTGAGCATTCCCTCATCATCATCATAAACAGCAGAGATAACATCTCCTGCTGCTAAATCCGGAGCATAAAATGGTATACTATCTAGCTGGTAAATTCCTGCGTCTTCATCCATTATCTCAGCCCACATGGTTTCAACTGTGTCTTGTTCCAGTACGTCGCTATAAAAGCGAAATAGAATTTTCACATGATTATTGTCTGTTTCCATTGTAGTATTTATTTTTGTACCAGAATATAGATAGCATTTTTCCCGCAGTGTATTGTATCAAATATACATCTGCAAACCTGGATGTACGAAGTAAGCCACAGAAATTTTCGATCGACCTTGAAATTCCCTTGTATTAAAGGCAGCCAACTAGTAGGATTGACGGGACATTGACCGTTGATTGACCGCTGACTGACCGCTGTGAACAGAGCTTCAACATATCACAAACAGAGCATCAACAGAGCGTTACTTCGGATTTTACCCTTACCAAGGCCCTGTTCACGCCCTGTTCATGCCCTGTGCATGCTCTGTTCACAACGGTCAATGTCCAGTCAATCATCGGTCAATACTCGAACTAAATCACTGGAAGACACAGTCAATTCAGCCTCAATTTCATTTGATGTCTCAAACTATGCTACTCGTTACTGGACCTTTAAGACCGGGATAAAATTCTTTAAAGGATTAAATAGAGCATAATTGAAAATAATAAAAACTATTGGTTAATTATTAATTGCGATTTTTGGTTATTCTATTTAACTTTAAAGAATATTTATTAAAATCATGCCACACCAAGCTAACCAATATGATAAGGTCATCCAAGAAAATCTGGAAATTACACTTCCGGTAATTATCAGAGATGTTCTTGAACTGGATATCCTAGTCAGCGAGGAGCTACCAGATAGTATACAGCACACAAAGGAAAGAAAGCCAGATGCATTGAAAAAAGTAACTGATATGTCGGGGAACATCTATCTATTGCATCTTGAGTTTCAGGCTAGCGACGAAAAAGAGATGGTATACCGTATGGCCGAATACAGTATTATGCTGATGAGAAAATACAAACTGCCTATTCAGCAATATGTTATTTATCTCAAGGACAACAAACCTTTAATGCCAACTTTTCTGGACACAGCGCATCTTAAATATGATTTTAATCTTATTCTGATTTCAGAAATAGATTACAGAATATTCCTAAAATCTGATGATCCAGAAATTAAAATTTTAGGAATATTAGCTAACTTTGGTAAAGAAGACAGTGCCGCTGTCGCTAAGGCTATTGTAAATGGCATAAGCGTTACTAAAAAGGGCAAGCTTGCCCAAAGAAGACATTATGAACAATTGCGTGTTTATGCGAAGTTGCGCAAAAATATAGAACTACAAATTTTAAAAGCTATGGAATCAATATCAACGTTTTTTAAGGAAGAAGAAGACTATTTTTACCGTAAAGGAGAAGCTAAAAGAAGCCGCACAGTAATCGAAAACTTAATTATCAAATTAGGTTTTTCAGATCTCCAGGCAGCAGAAATTGCAGAGGTCGATGTGCAGTATGTTGCAAAAATACGTTCAGAGTTGAAAAAATAAATGCGTTCTTATTCGCGACCCATTTGATCTCCTGCAGGCGGGCTCCAAACAAGCACAAGAACGCTGATTAAGGTAAAGGCTGAACGTAAAAAACTTGTTCTACAGATTTTTAGTGACAACGGCAATGAGGTTGGGCACGTGCGGGTAGATTCGAAACGTTAATTCAGATTAGCCATAAGAAGATTGTATAATCTTATCTTAGTAGAGTTAACAGGGGATCAAGCTATCCATAGTATTAAGTATATTCTTATTCGGTCACCTGTATTGTTTAAAAGTGGTTTCGATATAAGTTTGACATACCTTAAATACAGTGTGGATGTCTGATCAAAGTCGCCTGCCAGCACATTAGTTGGTCATTTACCCCAATCAACCCCCACCCAACCTCCATCTAAAATGCATTTAACCTGCTTTCAAGCCATCTCAAAACAAATCTAAAACTATGCTTTAACGTCGCTATGTATCGAACTAGATCTCTGGCAGGTCAAATCAAATCCGCCTCAAGGTCATGCAAGGAGTGAAAAGCAAAAAGCAATTATCGCTGCTGCTGCAGTGGCCCATCATGCAAGCCGTAGTTCTTTAAGATTTTTAAGGGACGAAATGTTAGCCATTCGATATAAAATGGAATCTTAGCCCCCCTGCGCTGCATAAAAAAATCAGGTATCATATACAAACATTTCAGAAATGTCTGTATATGATATTTTCGAAACGTTAAAAGTCCTGCAAGCTACTTAAGCCTTCCCTTTACGAATGAAAGCAGCCCTGGGTGATTGAAAATAAAATTTTGAGTTTCGCCACTCCTCCTGTGATTTCTTATACTCCGATCTGGATAATTTTGGCTTGATAACCAGTTTATCTTTACTATAAGTAATAATGACTGCTTCTCCCGCATGAAAACCGAGTTCTTCTAGCCAGTCACCCTCTAGTCTCAACACCGGGACGATTCTGTTCTTTTTTCTACTATTTCCGTAGCGGTACATATCATGTAATTTGACTTCTTTGGTATTGCTATTTGTCATAATTTAACGTGTTTATTTAAAAAATTGATTATTTGTATTAATTCAGCATGTGGCCACTGCCTTTGTTGATTTCTTCTTGTAAATAAAAAAAAGGTACATCTTTGCCATCCTCGGTAATGATCTCACAAGAGTGTATGCAGGTATTTTCATATACTTCCTTTCCCATGTGCACATTGAGCATCGCTGACCGTTTAAGCCTGGGGAAGAAAGCCGTTAAGTCTTCTTCTCCTAATGCCCAGGCAATCTCCCGCAGTTCTTGTTTAGAATATAAAGGCACTTTGAGCAATTCTAATGATGTGATGTACCCTGGCTCCCTGCAGATAATACCAGACAATTGTTCTGCGGTATAACCTTTCGCAATTCTTTTCACCAGTATCCGGTAAATAATTTCCAAGGTCATTCTTTGTACTTTATTATTATGTTCCATTTGCGTTACTTTTAGGTGGATAATTAAAAAATTAGGCATAGCGATGCCTACGGAGATAGATCCCCGCGTTTTAATATTTATTAGAAATAGGTTAAATGGAAGATCAGCTTGGCGGCTTTTCTTTTATCTGAGCCAGATCAGAAAGATAAATTGAAAATAAGCAGGTACACCGTCTCAAATACACTAGCCCTAAGCGCAGCAATGCTGCCGTTAGGGTATAAATGAAGGACGATTGATTTCTGCTGCTTTTCATAGCTTAATATTTTTAGGCATTTAGCATTGAAACTCAGGAAGGAAAAATATGGTCGCTCCCCGTACGCTATAACACCCCCTGAGAGAGGCGAGAATGAATCTCTTACCACGCAATATGGAAAGCGCCCATATTCTAAGATATAGAAACTGGGACATTAAATCATCCGTAACTTTGCGTGGTTAAGATTCTCAGGTCTGTTATAGCAAAGTTTCTCTGATTAATACCTATCAGGTTAATTGGGTAGTTAAACTTATGTTGACTACCACGACACTAATATAGCAATAAAAAGCATTAAAACAAAATTTATTTAATTAATTAAGTATTTAAATTCTCTTAAAGAGAATAAAACAAAAGTAAATTTGTACATAAAGTCGAATGAGTTTATGTACAAATATACATAAATCCAAAGGAGTTTACTTTTTAAAAGGATCGATTGTGCCAATAAGGACATGGTTATTAAGTGATGAAGTACATCAAAATTGTTCCTTGGAAATCTGAATAGTGCCTGTAAAGGTTTAAAAGATAGTTGCCTTTAATTATGACAATAGATTCAATAGAAATAATTTGAGGACCCAATTAGACAAAGCAATCTATTAAGTTGAATACTGGAATAAGTTGATGAATTTAGGGACAGAATGTATTTGGGAAATGAAGTGGGGGGAGAAGGATTCGAACCTTCGAAGTCTTGCGACAACAGAGTTACAGTCTGTCCCATTTGGCCACTCTGGTATCCCCCCATTTACAATAAAACATTCAATCCCTATTTTAGAAAACTAAAATAAGAAAGCTTCAGGTTGCCCTGAAGCTTTCAAGTGGAGAATACCGGATTCGAACCGGTCACCTCTTGCCTGCCAGGCAAGCGCTCTAGCCAAATGAGCTAATCCCCCGTGGGTCGCAAAAGTAGCAATTAGTTTGTAGTTTGCAAATTTAAGTTGAAATAAGTGGTACGAGCCTTTAAAAGCTGCAAAGTATCGATGATAAAGGATCAAATGTACATCAGGATTTTACGATTGCATCTTTCTTGAAGTCGTAGAGGTATCAAATAATACCTTGAGGTGTCAATTTGTATGTTGGTGTAGCATTATGACATTGTAATTTCCTACTGCATCCGTGGCCAGTGAAACAAAATATGCTTGTTTCTGGCAGTTTTAACCGGGTTTTGTTATGGGTAAGTCCATATATACAGTAGTCTACCTGCTGTGTCAGGGTACTAATTTTCTAGGAAAAATACTACCCTGACACAGCAGGCAGCATACACTTTATATGGATCCTCCTACAACAAACTACGGGAAAAACACCTTCAAACATTATCAATGATTGATGAAATGAAGATACAGATCAGCAATCACAAAAGGATTTAAGTCAACACTCCTATCTCAAAGCCGGGTAAATGTAATCAGCTAAAAGTTCGAAAGACCCTTTTGGAATGTCCCATATGTTGTAATTTCCGGCAGTAACAACTACTACCAGTTGTTTTTGCTGGTCGATGAATATGCGCTGGTCGCCGTTCCCTACACAAGCGGGCAACATATAATCACCGCCTAAGCTTTTGCTATCCATCATCCAAAACTGATAACCATATCCTTTACCCCGCCCACGGCTGATATGCGTTTTCATAGATTCATTCACCCATTGCCCTTCAAGAATCCGCTTTTTATCGTATACCCCATCATTAAGATACAGTAGGCCAAATTTAAGCATATCCCTGGATGTCAGTCGCAAGCCAGAAGCGGCGGCAGGAAGATCCAAACCAGGAAATTTTTTCCATTCATAATTAGTAATACCTAAAGGGCCAAACAAATACCTGACTGCAAAAACGTCAATTTCAAGCCCGCTAACTTTTTTAATTACCGCAGCAAGCAATTGGGTAGTTCCACCATTATAACTCCATAAGTATCCAGGTTTTGAAGTAAAAGGCTGACTCAGAACATACTTTGTGGGATCCGGGCTACTGGTCATCCGGATTTCACTGTTTAAAGGATTGTCATAAGGCACATCTTCATTCCATGAAATCCCCGATGACATGGTAAGCAAGTGTTCCAGCGTAAGTTTTGAGCGAAGGCCAGTATCTAAAGATTTGTATTCAGGGAAGAAGTCCATCACCCTTTGGTTTATACTTTTTATCAACCCTTTTGAAATTGCGATTCCTGTACATGCAGAAACCACACTTTTAGAACAGCTACGGAGATCATGCAAAATTGTTGGCCCATGCTCAATCAGTCCTTTTTTCTGCCCCCATTCTTCATCCTCACCTTTAAAATATTTCTCAAACACGGTATTTCCTCTATAAGAAACTAGCACGCTATGAATATTAGGATATTGTTGGCTGTTTATGGCAGCGGTCATGCTATCAAGTTTTGCTTTGTCGGGCGAATTTACATCCGATTCGCGCTGAGGCTGCGCATAACTCTGCATTGATAATATCAAACCTGCAAAAAATAATAAAATGGTGTTTTTCATAATGATTTGTCTGTGAGATTTGTACATCAGGTTTTCCAGTTAAACCAAATTTACCAGCATAAAAATCAATAATCAAGGTCTGCTTGCGACAAATTTGAGGTCGGTACAAGACAGTAAAGTATTGAACATTTACTGCGATTATTGTTAGGGAATATTTATCTTCATTCATTCTACACCCTCATATATAAAATGGAGAATTTCTGTATTGACGATCAAACTTTTAGCGACCTGAACATCTTCTCGGAAAACCCCAATTCCATTTATAACTTATTTAAGGGGACAAGGACAATTGCTGCCAGGGCTAAAATAAAAGAAATGATGCAGCATCCTTCTTTTGATGTAGACGAGCTTATTTTAAGGCGTGATACAATACGCTATTTTTACCAAACTGCACCTGATTTGGATATCAGAAATGAAGAGCTTGACCTGATTGAGTTTTACCTGAAATCTGATAAAAGAAAATCGAAAGCAAATATTATCGATTCCGTCTCAGACTATGTTACCCGGAATTCCAGCAATGACTATTATATCATTAAAACAGGCCTTAAATACCTGATTAAGTTAACCAGGTACCTTAAAAACTTCATTGAGGTTCATTCAACAGATGCCACGCCTGAATATCTGCTCAACCTGTTCGGATAGATAAAGGTTATCATTGAATCCGGTCAGCTACATAACTCATTGGATCTTAAAGAGAAAAACTTGAAATTTTTCGAGGTAAACAAACTGGATCATGCGTTCCGCGGTGCTGAAATAGAAAATATTAACAGTTTACTGCAATTGGTCTATGAGTTGGATATCTATGAAAATTTGTCAATGGTAGCTTTGAAACTGGGATTGTCATTTCCTGAATATGATGAAAACGAAGATATGCGCGTAAATATAACTGGGTTGTTTCATCCTGCAATAAAAACACCCGTTAAAAACGATGTATCGTTTGATAAGGATCAAAATATCATTTTTCTGACAGGATCTAATATGGCGGGTAAATCTTCGCTGCTGAAATCTATAGGCCTTGTAATTTATTTAGCGCATCTGGGGTTTCCTGTTCCGGCCACCAAAATGAACACTACTATTTTTAATGGATTAATTACTACTATAAATTTGCCAGATAATATCAGTCAGGGGCTGAGCCATTATTACAACGAGGTGAAACGCGTGAAAGAGGTTGCACTGAAACTGTCGGAATCTAACAAACTCTTTATCATCTTTGATGAATTGTTTAGAGGTACAAATGTAAAGGACGCATTTGATGCCTCGTTGCTCATCATATCAGAACTGTCGAAAATTGAGCAATCTGCATTCTTTATATCAACGCACATTGTGGAGCTTGCCGATGATATTAAAAAATTCAGCAATATTTCATTCAGGTACCTGGAAACCTCATTCAAAGAAAATAAGCCGATTTTCACGTATTTGCTAACGAATGGGGTATCAAAGGAAAGGATCGGGATGACGATAGTTTTAAATGAAGGTATCATTGACATTTTGAAGAAAGCGACCGATAAAGGAAACACCCCTACCACTACTCTTACCTTAGAAACGGAATAGCAGGTTTGTAAAATACCGACTAATCAATAAAACTTCTCAGGATATTAGCGAGAATGACAACACGTTTATCAGGTGTAAAAACATCATGGAGTAAATAATTACCTGAGCTGCTGCACAATCTACGTTCGGCATAAGACCAGTAAACGCTTGAAAGCCTACACTCATCAACCCTGTCTATCAGCTACAGGTTTCGATAAGTATAGGCTTAACTGTATTTAAGATAACCTTTAAATGATACGTTTGCTCACTTTAATAATATTATCATTATAAATAGGAACGCTATATAACTGAACGGATGCACCTGAGCCGCCTAAAAATCCATAAGTACCATAATCACCGATTTCGTAATCAAAAGTATAGTTAACCGGAGTATATGCCAGGTTGTAAAAAAATACTGAATAAGAACCTGTGGGAATCTGCCCTAAAACCGGCATCTGACTACTAATTTGTGGAATATCAAAGGTGTAAGTTTGTAAAGTTTCCTCATTTTTTAGTTCGACCCTAAAACCTCCAATCTCCTGTGGATTTTCTGCACTAATAGTAATGTTTGTAAAAACCTGCTTTTTAGGGATCGGTCTGGATGTACGAATAAAACCAATTTTGGCCTTTTTCAACTGAACGTCTACGGGTTTAGAACTAAAGCTGCTCAATAGCAGAACAACTGGCAGAATAAAATAAATTCTTTTCATATGATTATATTTTTGGTTACCCTAAAATAATGATAATCAGAAGGAAATAACTATAGCAACAACTATTTTACAATTAAATTTCTAAGTGATATAAACTGATTTGTCGTTCCATTTCTGAAATCACATATATAATCATTATTCATCCATAGAATAAAAATACTCTGGTAAATATCCGGAAGGTCCTGCTCTTGCCCCTCACATAAATTACACAACCATTAGCTGTGTAAAAACTTAATTTTAATAGCTTTGTTTAATTAACATTTATGCTAACTTAACCAAAAAAACAGTATGAACTTTAGAAATTTAAAAACTGGAATGCTGGTTCTCGGCCTCCTTTTTACTTCGAATGCAATGATGGCACAGGGTGCTAAACCAAGTCCGGCGGCAACAGCTACGGGAACTGTTAATGGCGCTGATATTACTGTAAAATACAGTAGCCCTGCAGTGAAAGGACGCAAAATCTGGGGAGGTCTTGTGCCCTACGATAAAGACTGGAGAGCTGGAGCAAATGAAGCAACGGTATTTACCACCAGCAAAAAGATCATGGTTGAAGGCAAACCACTTGCCGCAGGCAGTTACAGCATCTATGCAGTACCTGGTGAAAAAACCTGGAAAATCATCTTTAACAGTGAAACTGGTCAATGGGGAACAACTAAAGACGGTTCAAGCCGCGTTCCTGCAAAGGACGTGTTAACTGTGACTGTTACACCGGTGAAAACAAACATGCTGGAAGAACGTCTTAAATATGACATCACGCCAAAAGGACTTGTTCTTTCATGGGAAAACCTAAAAGTGCCCGTTGCCATAAAATAATTCTTTAAGGTACTGCCTGTCGCTGATGGGCAGTACCTCTTATTTCCATCAAAGTCTTGTGCCGTCATGTTAAATCCAAATGCGAAATTCTATTCCGACTTACATGAAAATGAGATCCCCCTGCAAGACCTGTTTTCTAAAGATGAACTATTCCGAAAAGTTCCAGGAAACTGGAACGTGGTAATTACAGATATCAGAAACTCTACCGCTGCTGTAGAAAATGGTCTTCACGAAACTGTTAATCTTATTGCAACGGGAAGTATTGTAACAGTGCTGAATGTAGCTTTCAGGGCCAACATTACCATCCCGTTTTTTTTTGGTGGGGATGGTGCTACGTTTATTGTGCCCTCAACAATTATTGATAGTGCAATGAATGCTTTATTATTATATCAGGCCAATACAAAGGATAATTTTGATCTCGATCTGCGGGCTGGAATGGTACCAGTAAAATCAATTTATGAAGCAGGATATGATTTGCGCATCAGCAAATTTAAAAGTTCAAAAACACTATCTATACCAGTGGTGCTGGGCGATGGATTGAGTTACGCCGAAAAACTGATTAAGGGAGAGGATTATATCTTTAACAATGGTTCGCCTCAAAAATCGGAAATCGACCTGACAGGAATGTCTTGTCGCTGGGATAAAATAGCACCTCCAGAAAACCATAATGAAGTGGTAACACTACTTGCTATTGCCGGCGACGACGTTAAACAAGCGCAGGCGTTTAAGGAGGTCATTGCGCTGCTGGATCAAATTTATGGTCTGCCGGAAAAAAGACAGCCTATTTCAATTTCAAAGCTTAAACTTAAAACCACTTTCAACAGAATTGAAATGGAAATGCGTGCCAGCCTAAAGGGCGGCAATGTGTTGAAAAGATTTTATACCTGGTGCACACACCTGCTCGGCCACCTCTACTTTAAAACACAAAGCGGCAAAGATTATCTTACGCGGCTGGTAAACATGTCTGACACGCTGGTTATTGACGGAAGGATCAATACGGTGATTTCGGGAACGGAAAAACAACGCCTACTGCTACAGGAAAGCCTGGAAAACCTGGAAGAACAGGGAATAATTAAATTTGGCATTTGTGTTAGCAAGGATGCTGTCATGTCTTGTTATGTGAGGGACCTGAAGGATGAACATATTCATTTTGTGGATGGTTCTGACGGCGGTTATACGAATGCGGCAGGCGTGCTGAAACTTAAACTACGCAAACAATCTGATACAAAAAATTAACACTGACCAAAAACATGCTTCACTACAAAGACGCAACACTGTCTGATCTGGATACTATAGTAAAAATTTATAACTCTACTGTTGCTTCAAGAATGGTAACTGCCGATACCGACCCTGTAACTGTTGAAAGCAGGATCAAATGGTTTGAGGAACATTCGTCGGACAAACGCCCCTTGTGGATGATAGAAAATGAAGACCATCATACAGTTGGTTGGGTAAGTTTCCAGTCCTTTTATGGTAGGCCAGCTTATAATGCTACCGTAGAGATCAGCATCTATCTGGATGAAACCTTTCGCGGAAGAGGTTATGGAAAGGCGGTACTTGCTTATGCGCTGGAACGTTGTCCTGAAATTGGCATCAAAACCTTACTGGGTTTTATTTTTGCACATAATGAGGCCAGTATTAAACTATTCAGGCATTTCGGATTTGAGGACTGGGCCACACTTCCTGATATTGCAGTATTGGACAATGAGGAAAGAAGCCTTAAAATTTTGGGTAAAAGAATCGCCTGACCTGTCGGCATGAAAGATCTTCTGACAAATTTCAGGGATAATTCTATTACAATGGAAAGAATATCCAAAACAGCAACAGAAAATTAGTAAATATCTTCATAGAGCAATTTAGCTTAAACAAATTAAGAAGATTTTTATATAGCTAAAATACTTAAAGTTGAGTATTTTAGCTGTATAAAATATTCTAATGGAACGACTCTCATCAAAATCCAATAGTTTCGAACAACGTCTGCGCGCGATTAAAAATATTGCAGATGAACTTCCGGCTGCACTCATCATCCATCGGGTAGACACTTTGCAAATTATTTATATGAATGCCCCCGGACTGACTACCTTGGGCACTACACTTGAAGAACTGCAAAAACTTGGTCCGGATCAATATTATGTGAAATACTTTAATACAGAGGACAGCAATGATTACGTGCCTAAATTGATGAACATCATGAAAACGCGCACGGATGAGCCAGTATCGTATTTTCAACAGGTGCGTATTCCGCTAAACAAAGAATGGCAACTCTATGTAAGCAACACTAAAGTATTCGCAAGAAATGAAACTGGGGAACCTACACATGTAATTACAGTTGCAGGGATGCTTGACCCGGTACACCACATCACCAGGAAAGTAAGCCGGCTGATGGATGAAATCAGTTTCCTGCGTCAGAATAATCTGCTCTTCGCAAGACTCACTAAAAGGGAACTTCAGGTGTTAAAATGTATGGCCATGGCACTAAACTCTGGCGAGATATCGGAACAGCTGTTTATTTCTTCAGCTACGGCAGACACGCACAGAAGAAACATCCGTAACAAACTTGGACTTAAAAATAATTATGATGCAGTGAGGTTTGCACAAGCCTATAATTTGGTTTAAGGCACTATTATCTTTCCACACAAATCACATTTATACAATAAATTGTTACATTCGCTGAGGATGTCTTCTACCTTGCGCAGCAACCTTACTGACAATGAATTAATTAACCTTTTGAAAGAAGGTGATAAACCAGCATACACGGAAATTTACAACCGCTATAAAACACTGCTGCAAAGTCATGGCTACAGAAAACTAGGCGATCCTGAAGAGGTAAAAGATATTCTCCAGGAGCTGTTTGCAACCCTATGGACCAAACGGGAGGAGATTCCTGTAACGACAAACCTTTCGGGCTATTTGTATACAGCAATGAGAAATAGGGTGTTCAATGTACTATCACACAAACAAATTGAGCACAAATACATCCAGTCGTTACAACAATTTATTGATGATGGCAGCTATATCACCAATAGCATTCGCGAAAAAGAATTTGGACTGCTTATTCAAAAAGAAATTAATGCTTTACCGGAAAAGATGAAGGAAGTATTCCTTTTGAGCCGAAAAGAACACCTTTCACACAAAGAGATTTCAGAAAAACTAACTATTTCTGAACAAACCGTCTCGAAACAAATCACAAATGCATTAAAAATCCTACGGATAAAGCTCGGAGCACTGCATTTCTTGATCTATTTCATAAAATTTTAAAATAATTCAAACAATTCAAGTTTTACCTACCTGTTACACCCCATTTAACTGTCTTGTTATTTAAATACGGAGAAAAACCCCGATTAAACAATGCAAAACAAGGACGTAACCGAATTATTAAAAAAATATATTGCCGGGACATGCACCGATGAGGAGAAAAGTCTGCTGGAAAGCTGGTATCTTCAGCATGAAGCTGATCGGCCGCTTGATTTTCCTGAGGAAGCCAGAGAGAAACAACTGGATGAAATTTGGGCATCCCTTCCAGTTCATAAGGAAGAGAAAATGCCTGTATATTTATGGCCAAAATTTGCCGCAGCCTGCGTACTGCTGATCACTATCGGTTCAGGCATTTATTTTTACAGGTCGCAGCAATCTGAAAAGGCTCGTGTTAACAATCTACACACACTGGCCAGCACCATTAAAGCAGGAAGTACTAAAGCGGTGCTGATCCTGGCGAATGGAAAAAAAATAAATCTGGATGACGCTTCTAGCGCAGAATTGGCTAAAGAATCGGGACTAAAAATTACAAAGGGTGCAGATGGAAAACTGGTGTATGTTATCCCAAAAAGTTCTTCTAAAGACGTTTCTTACAACACTATTGAAACTCCACGGGGCGGTCAGTATCAGATTGTTCTTCCTGATGGATCACAGGTTTGGCTAAATGCCGCATCTTCAATTCGCTACCCTACTTCTTTTTCTGCCAGCTCCCGGACGGTTACAATCACTGGGGAAGCTTATTTTGAGGTAGCCAAAAATCCTCTTTTACCTTTCCGCGTGATCTCGGGCGGCCAGACTGTACAGGTACTGGGCACACATTTCAACATCTGCGCCTATCCAGACGAAAAAGGTATAAAAACCACTTTGGTTGAAGGTTCGGTAAAGGTAACCAACAACAAATTCAATTCTGCTGCTACCCTCCACCCCGGCCAGCAATCGTTAACCACGGCGGTTGACAAAACCATTGACGTGCACCCGGCGGAAATTGATGACATTCTTGCCTGGAAAAACGGCAGCTTTAATTTCAATAATGAAGACATCTATAGCATTATGCGCAAGTTGTCGCGCTGGTACGATGTTGACATTAGTTATACCAATCAGGAAATCCAACATCAAAGGTTCAGCGGAATTGTACCACGCACATCTGAAATAGCTGATGTGTTGAATTTCCTTGAATACACAAAAACAGTTCACTTTAAAATCAGCGGAAGGAGGATTTATGTAATGCCTTAATCCAGCCATTATGTTGATCCTTTAAAAGAACCGGGACGGGTACCAGCCATCCCGGTTTAAAGACTAAGGGTCAACCCATTATTTCGATATCTAAACCTAAAACAGTATAAAACCCTTAACCATATCAAATGTATGAAATTTACCCCACACGGTATAGCTCGCAGGAATCTTGCCATAAAACGAATCATCATGCGGATCAATCTTGTCGTAATCTTTATGACAGTGGCCATTCTGGAGGTCAGCGCTTCAGGATATGCACAAAAAATAACGTTAAACCAGAAGAAGAGCTCTCTGGAAAACATTTTTAAGGAAGTTAAAAAACAAAGCGGCTATAATTTTCTCTATAACAATGGCATGCTGGAGGCTACAGCACCGGTATCTATAGAGGTTAAAAATGCAAATATTGAAGATGTTTTACGTCTCTGTTTCGCAGATCAGCCGCTGGAATACAGCATCATTAAAAGGATCATCGTGATCCGCAAAAAAGAATTCAAACCTGCTGAAGCTTTGCCACCTGTAACAATCAAAGGAAAGGTAAAAGATGAAACTGGTCAGACCCTGATTGGTGTAAGCATCAAAATCAAAGGTGCACCGGGTGGCACGTCTACAGATGCAAACGGAGATTTTGCGCTTACAGTGCCAGGCAAAAGCACTGTCCTGATTTTCTCTTATCTGGGGTACGACTCAAAAGAGGTAACTGTGGGCGACAAAGCTACCATGCTTGTAACGCTAACAGGATCTTCTAAAGGCCTCAACGAGGTTGTAGTAGTGGGTTACGGTAAACAAGACCGTAAGGCGCTGACTTCGGCAATTACTACTGTTAAAGCTGATGAACTGAATGTTGGTGCAATTAACGATCCTGCGCAATTGCTGCAGGGTAAAGTTGCTGGATTAAACATTAATACGTCGGGCGACCCAAATGGAAATCCTTCTGTGATCCTTAGGGGAGCTTCAACCTTGAGAACTGGTGCAGCACAACAACCATTATATGTAATTGATGGCGTTCCTGGTGGTGATATTTCACTGATCTCTCCGGGAGATATTGTGTCTATGGACATCTTAAAGGATGCTGCCGCTACTTCAATTTACGGAACACGGGCTGCAAACGGGGTAATTATTGTGACAACCAAACGCCCTCCGGGCAGTCAGACCAATATCTCTTATAATGCTTACGCGGCTCAGGAAAAGGCAACAAGTTACCTGGAAATGATGTCTGCTGAACAGCTGAGAAGTTTTGTATCTGCAAATAATATGTCTTTTGCGCCGGCAAATGATCAGGGCGCCTCTACCAACTGGCAAAAGGAGGTGGAAAGAAACTCTGCATATTCTACCAACCATTATCTTGCGGTAAGCGGCGGTGCAGACAAAACTACCTATTCTGCTAGCCTGAATTATTTCTCGAAACAGGGAATTATTGAAAATTCGGGACAAAAACGTATAAACGGACGTGTATTTATTGAGCAAAAAGCCTTTAACGACCGCTTAACGCTGGGCTTTACTTTAGCCAATTCTGTAACTAATGCAGATATGCTGCCTAACCAGCAGTTACCTGAACTAAATAATACCACCACGGATGCGTCACGTATTACTAAAGGTTTCCTGTTGCAAAACATGATCCAGTACTTACCGACTGTACCTGTAACACAGGCAAATGGTGCGTATACAGAAAACCTGACCATGAACAATAACTACAATCCGGTTGGAATGTTAAACAATGGCAGTATTGATCAACAGAAAAAATCTACCATTGCGAATGTTACAGCAGCGCTGAAGCTACCTTTCGGACTTACTTATAATGTAAATGCGGCATGGCAAAATGTACAAAACAATACAGATAGCTATTACACTAAATACTACACTACCAACTATGGTGCAATGTTACCTTCGGGCGCAACAAATGGCCTGGCTTACAGGTCAGCCATACAAAGCACCAACAAAATTCTGGAAACTTTTTTAAACTATGAAAAAAGCTGGGGCGACCACAACCTGACGGCCTTGTTAGGTTATTCTTATCAGCAGGATATAGCAAATGATGGCTTCCAGGCCAGCAATTACAACTTTGCCTCTGATGCTACCACCTATTATGGAATTGGATTAGGCGGTGGTGGATTGGGATATAAAGTAGATTGGGGTAATATCAATTACACTGAATTACGGTTAATTTCTGATTTCGCCAGGGTAAACTACAACTATAAACAAAAATATCTGTTCCAGGGATCCATTAGAAGGGACGGATCTTCTGCTTTTGGCGCTAAAAACAGATGGGGATACTTCCCCTCGGTTTCGGGTGCATGGAGAATCATCCAGGAAGATTTCATGAAATCTCAAGGTGTTTTCAGCGACCTGAAATTACGTGTAGGTTACGGCGTAACGGGTAACTCTTTAGGTTTTGACCCACTGATCTCTAAATTGCAATACGGCTCTACAGGTTACTTCTACTACAATGGTACGTATGTAGCGGGATTAGGCCCTTCGCAGAATGCAAATCCGGATTTGAAATGGGAAAAGACGGCAACAGCAAACATCGGACTTGATTTTGCACTGTTGAAAGGTAAATTAACGGCGTCAATTGATGCGTACAGCAAAAAAACAACGGACCTGATTTGGGATTACCCGGTTTCTACAACTGAATATCCTGTAGGTGTACTTACTGCAAATGTAGGCAGCATGACCAACAAGGGTGTGGAATTTGTAATTAATTACAATGCAGTTAAATCAAAGGATTTTAGCTGGACTACATCATTTAATGCGGCACACAATGCAAATAAAATTACTTCATTATCTAATGGTGTGCTGAAAGCAGATTCTGTTAGGGTAATGCAACCAGATGGCGGCGGACAAACCAATGCTACTTTGCAGCTAATCAAAGTAGGCTACCCTATCGGTCAGTTCTTTACACTGAAATATGCGGGTAAAAATGAAGCTGGGATTTCACAGTTCTATAATAAAGCTGGTGCGATTGTAACGGATGCTTCAACATTAGGCCCTGCTGATTACTACTACGCCGGGAATGCACAGCCTAAACTCACTTTGGGATGGAGCAACAGCTTTACCTATAAGAATTTCGACCTGAATTTCTTCATCAGGGCTACGCTGGGCAACAAGGTGTTTAATGCTACACTTGCCGACTTGAACAGGCCTACAACCGCAAATTCAATCAATATTCCGGTATCATCAGCTTCTGAATCGGTTGCGGATATTTATTCCTACAAATACTCCACCCGTTATATCGAAAGCGGAAGTTATTTGCGCATGGATAACGCCACCTTGGGTTATACAATTAAGAATATCGCCAAGAATTTCAGAAAGCTAAGGGTATACTTTACAGGCAATAACCTTTTTGTGATCACGGGTTACAAAGGAATTGACCCTGAGGTAAACCTTGGAGGGCTAACTCCAGGTGTAGATGTAAATAATTTCTATCCGAAAACAAGAACCTTATTGATTGGGGTAAGCACAACTTTTTAATATTTATAAAGAAAGAACTTAGGTGATGAACAAATATCTTAAAATATATCTGCCGCTGCTGATGGTGATCGGCATTGGTTTCAGCTCCTGCCACAAGCTTGATGTAGCAGTGCAAAGTAAATTAACGGATGATAATTTCCCGCAAACTCAGGATCAGTTTATCCTGGCGTCTGGACCTGCGTACACAAATTTCCGGGCCACTTTTGCCACACAATACTGGTTTATGCAATCGCTGAGCACCGATGAATCAATTATGCCGGCACGCGGCGGTAACTGGTTTGATAGTGGAAAAACACAGCAAATGCACTTACACACCTGGACTGCTGATAATGCAATCCTTTCCGAAACCTGGACATGGATCTCAAGCACGGTGAGTTCATGTAACCAGATCCTGGCTACTTTTAATTCGTCGACCACAGCTCCAGACAAACAAGTGGTAGCGGAGGTAAGAACAATGAGGGCGCTTTCGTACTTTATTATGATGGACCTCTGGGGAAATGTACCAATCAACACAACCTTCGGCAGCAAAGACAAAGCGGTGAATACACCACGTGCGCAGGTTTTCAGTTTTATTGAAAAGGAACTGCTGGAGGCTAAGCCCGATCTGAGTGCTACGGTAAATGCTTCAACTTATGGCAGGCCAACAAAATACACGGCGTTTGCGTTGCTGGCCAAGCTATACCTGAATGCGGCAGTTTACACAGGAACGTCACGTAATGCTGATGTTCCAGCTGTATGTGACAGCATCATCAGCTCAGGCAAATATGCCTTGGAAAGTGATTACCTGGGCATGTTCAAAATCAACAATGGCCCTACTATTAAGGAATTTATCTTCGCTATCCCATTTGATGGAAGTTACGCACAAGGACAGTTCTTTGCACGTTATTCAATTCATAGGGCAATGCGCGCTAAATATTCGTTGCCTTATACCACTGCCGGAGTAGTAAGTACAATCCCTTCTTACTACGCCAAGTTTAACCTGGCTGGTGATTCAAGGAACAAACAATGGCAAACGGGTTTACAATACCTGCACAACGGAAGTCCGCTCCTGGTAGCAACAACCAAAAAAGGTTTTGACGAAAGTTATACAGGGGCTGACGGTTCTGCTGCTTACAGCTACCAGGTAGACCTTACGCCGAATATTGTGTTAAAAAACGTGGCTTCTTTTGATGTGGGCAACGACGAAAAAGCGTGGTCACAAGGTTACCGCAACAACAAGTTCTATCCTGACAGTACGTCTACAACCAGAAACCAGGGAAATGACGTACCAGTATTCCGTTACTCGGATGTATTGCTGATGAAAGCAGAAGCCATTTTAAGAGGTGCTGCCGCAACGCTTGGACAAACACCTGTTACGTTGGTTAACAGTATCAGAACGGCCAGAACTGCGCCTTCGGTTACGGCGGTTACCTTAGATAATGTATATGATGAACGCTGTCGTGAATTGACATGGGAATCATGGCACAGGAATGATATGATCCGCTTTGGAAAATTTGAAGAGGCTTATCTTTTTAAAACCAATACAGAGACATATCGCAGGATTTTTCCTATTCCAAACGCTGTACTTACTCTGAATTCATCTATGACGCAAAATCCTGGATATTAATTTTTAAATTGCTTAGACTTAACCAGATATTATGACCAACAAAAAATATCTCGTGTTCTTATTCCTCCTGCTTTCGGCAGGAGGATTTGCACAGGGGATAGCATCAAAAGCCTCTTCAGCACTCATTAAAAGGGTGATCCCTAAACACGCAGACCAGTTTGTGCTGGAAGAAATCCCTGCACAAACGTCGGCAAAAGACCGTTTTGAAATCGAAAGCCGCAACGGCAAAATCGTTTTGCGTGCTGCAAACGGCACCGCTTTCGCCTCTGCCTTGTATTATTACCTCACGGAATATGCGCATTGCCAGGTAACCTGGAATGGCACTAACCTGAATCTGCCAAAGGTACTGCCTTTGGTAAAAGAGAAAGTAATCAAGGATACACCTTACGATTATCGCTATTACCTGAACTACTGCACTTTTAATTACAGCATGAGCTGGTGGAGCTGGGAGCGCTGGGAAAAGGAGATCGACTGGATGGCGATGCACGGAATAAATATGCCACTGGCCATTACGGGACAAGAATATACCTGGTACAAGGTGTATAAGGAAATGGGACTGTCGGATAAAGATCTCTCTGAATTCTTTTCAGGACCAGCATTTTTTGGCTGGTTTTATATGGGGAACCTTGATGCATGGGGAGGTCCTCTGCCAATGAGCTGGATAGAAAATCACAAAGACCTGCAGGTAAAAATATTGGCGCGTGAACGCGAACTAGGCATGAAACCTGTATTACCGGCCTTCACAGGTCACGTCCCTGCTGCTTTTAAACAAAAATTCCCTTCTGCTAAATTGAAGACTGCTAACTGGAACAACGGCTTTGCCGATACATATATCCTGGATGCCGACGACCCGATGTATGCGGAAGTTGGACGTCAGTTCCTAAAAACACAAACGAAAATCTACGGTACAGACCACCTGTATTCTGCGGATACGTTTAATGAAAACGAACCTCCTACTGATGACCCGGCTTACTTATCAAAATTGAGCAAGGGAATATATGATAACATGAAACAGGTAGACACTGCCGCGATTTGGGTGATGCAGGGCTGGCTGTTTTACAGCGATAAAAAGTTCTGGAAAACACCTCAGATTGAAGCGCTGCTGAAAGATGTTCCGAACGATAAAATGATCATCCTTGACCTGGCTACTGAGATAGAGCCGGTATGGAAAACAACTGATGCATTTTACGGAAAACAATGGATCTGGAATATGCTGCATAATTTCGGCGGAAACCTAAGTCTTTTCGGAAGAATAGATGGGGTTGCAAAAAATCCTGCACTGGCGCTTAACGATCCAAAATCAGGCAACCTGAGAGGCATAGGATTAACTATGGAAGCCATTGAGCAAACACCGGTTTTGTATGAACTGATGACTGCCCATACCTGGCGCAATACGCCTATTGAACTGAAAGAATGGATGCCTGCTTACCTCCGTAACCGCTATGGTAAAGCAAATGTTAAAGCATCTGAGGCATGGAACATATTGAACACGACTGTTTTTAATGGCAAGGCAATACGTGATGGCGCTGAATCTATTATTGTTGGCCGGCCTACGCTTGATTCTGCTACAGTATGGACAAAAACAAAACTCAATTACAACCGGAAAGACCTGGTTCCTGCCTGGAAATTAATGGTTGAGGCAAGAACGGACCTGAAAAGCAGTGATGGTTTTCAGTATGACCTGATTGATGTTTCAAGACAGGTATTGGCCAATTACGCGCAACCATTGCAGCAATTATGGGTGGCAGATTACAAGAAAAAGAACCTTAAGAATTTTAGAAAAAACTCGAAAGCTTACCTCACACTGATCAGCGATCTGGATACACTGCTGGCCACACGCAAAGATTTCCTTTTGGGACCATGGATTGCGGATGCGCGGGAATGGGGCACTACAGCAAAGGAAAAAGCTTTGTATGAAATGAACGCCCGTGACCTGGTTACACTTTGGGGCGACAAAAATAGTCCGCTGCACGAATATTCTAACAGACAATGGAGCGGATTGCTGAATGACTTTTACCGGGTGCGCTGGGAGAAATACTTTGCCATGCTGGACAAGGCTTTGGTAGCAGGTAAGGAACCTGACTTTGCAGCATTTGAAGCGCAGATTAAAGACTGGGAATGGAAGTGGGTGAATACGGAGAAAGCTTTTCCGGTTAATCCTACGGGCGACCCTGTCCGCATTGCCAAAAAGTATTTCGACAAGTATCATATCCGCATGACCAATACGTATAAATAATGAGCACCGATTTGAGTTCAAGTACTGCAATGCCCCCGTCCCTGACGGTACAAAAAAAAAGACTGTATTCGCTTGATGCGCTCCGCGGGTTTGATATGTTCTGGATCATGAGCGGAGAGCATGTGATCCATGCTTTAGCTAAAGTTACAGGATGGCCCATATTACTTTGGATGTCTTCACAGCTACACCATACAGACTGGCATGGCTTTACGTTCTATGACATGATTTTCCCGCTTTTTCTGTTTATTGCGGGTGTATCAATGCCCTATTCTGTGGGTTCTAAAACCAGTCTGGACGATAGTGGTAAACTAATTATATCACCTGAGCAAAAGAAGGCCCTTTACAGAACGATGATCCGCAGAACAATTACGCTGATCATTTTAGGCATGGTGGTTAATGGTTTGCTGAAATTTAACGGGTATGAAGAGACACGTTTTGCAAGTGTGCTGGGCAGAATTGGCCTGGCCTGGTTTTTTGCAAGTCTGATCTATCTGAATTTTGGTCTCCGCAGCCAGATAATCTGGGTAGTAGCTATCCTCCTTGGGTATTGGTCAGTGATGACGCTGGTGCCAGTACCAGGTTTTGGTGCCGGTAACCTTAGTCCTGAAGGTGCTTTTTCATCGTATTTCGACAGGATGTTCCTGCCCGGGAAACTGCATAATGGTGTTTTTGACCCTGAAGGTTTGTTTAGTACTATACCCTCAGTTGCCACTGCAATGTTTGGGGTATTTTGTGGCAGTTTTTTACACTCGGGTAAACGTAAATTAAAAGACGGTCAGAAGGGCATGATCATTTTTGCCGCAGGCTGTTTATTTCTATTAATTGGCATGGCCTGGGGATATATCTTTCCTGTTAACAAGAGGCTGTGGACAAGTTCATTTGCCATGGTAGCAGGAGGCTGGAGTTTGATACTGCTGGCTGTTTTTTATCTGGTAATTGATGTTGCCGGATGGAAAAAATGGGCCATTCCCTTTGTATGGGTAGGAACAAATTCTATCCTGATCTATCTCCTTGCGGAAGGTATGCTGAACTTTTCTGCTACCGCTAATTTTTTGTTTGGCGGCGTAGTAAACTGGTTACCTTTTGATTGGCAGCCCTCAGGAACCGCAATTTCTATCACATTAGTGCAGTTGATTTTGTTATGGATCTTATATAAAAGGAAGATATTTCTAAAGATCTGATATTCTCAAGATCATATAACGAACGAACACTAAATAAGTCCGTTTTCTGCAATATGTGATCTTCATAATCAATTGACAGCCAGCTGGAATAATATTCTGCTGGCTGTTTTGTTATCTTCCCAGGCCTGGTCAAGAAATATGAGCTTCATCACTCCAATAATTTTCTTTCTTTACCTTTCCCGTCTTTGTAATCTTCGATGGAATCCAATAATCGGGTCGCATTTTTTGGACTTTTTAATAAATAAAATGTCTCTTCCATACTATCGTAATCAGCTTTAGACATAACAACCACATCTTCACCGTTTGCCTGGGTAACGAACAAAGGAGACCGACTTGCCAAAACCTTATCCAGAAATGACTTCAGATGTTGCCTAAATGCTGTATACGTTGTAATTTCCATGTTTAGAATATTTTCCATAAAAAAATAAGATTCAACACGTACAACTTGCTGTACACAAACTTTGTAAATTACCACAAAAGTAGCAAACAAAAATCAAATAACAAACATTAATTTCTTTATTAAATAATTATAATCGGTTAATATAATCTATTTGGTCATATCCGATATCCAGATGTTTTTCAATCCGAGTGATTTCACAGGTTTATCTGAAGCTGTGATAACAAGCTCCCCTCCTTTCATGATCTCATCATGGGTAATCCACAACCTGTCGAGCGCTTTACCATTTAATGTCACCTTTCCGATATAAGGATGGTTATCGCTGTAGTTGTCTGTATTTACCTCAAATACCTTTCTGCCAGGCAATGCTATTTCTACCTTCGGGAACAAAGGTACATTCAGATAATATACCGGCCATCCCACGGCTGCGGGAGAAAAACCACAGGCAGCAAATACATACCAGGCCGACATTGCACCGGCATCATCATCCATTGTACGGATATAGGCATCGGGCTGATTTTTGTAAATCCTGTCCACAAAGGGATCAATACCTCTGCTGTTGTCGTTGAAATAATATTGCACTACTGTATCTACTGCCAATTTGTGCATCAATGCCTGTGATTTCCATGGTGCTGTGGATGCATTGTACATTAGCGGAGCTTGGGTATCAGGTTCGTTGGCATGGTTGTACTGGTCCTGGTCAAAAAAATGATCGAGCTGCTTGATATAAGCTTCATCTCCACCCATCAGTTCTTTCAGTCCTTTCAGGTCAAAGGGAGCAAACCATCGGTACTGTAATATCGTGCCCTGATATAAACCCCGGGCAGATACCTGATCCACATCTCTTTTTGTCAGGTCCTCAAAATCCTTTTTCCAAAAGGTTTTGTATTCCGCAGCCTTTTTCAAGTATTTCTCACTCAGTTCGTTTTTCTTTAATATTTTGAGGATCTGTGACATGGCCCAGGCATCATAACTTGATTCTAATGCTTTGTCCGGATGGCTGTAATCCAGCCGGTCTACATCACTGACCAGCGAATCACAGATCGAAGCAAAATCAACTTTATAGCCCTTACGGTAGGCATCCAACAAAACGACTATCGCATGTTCTGTTCTAACAGTATTAGAGGGTTCATGTTGCGTTGCGTAATCTTTTTTTCCATAGATGTACAGGTTTGAAACCGACTTTGTAATGCCCTGGTATTTGTCTGGAAGTACAATAGAAAGTAGTGGCAGCTGGGTTCTATAGTTATCCCAGATTGCCCAGCCATTGTATAAGGTTTCTTTAGAACGCTGCAATGTTCCGTTAGTAGCGCGGTAGCTGCCATCTTTTTCGGAAATCACATAGGGTGATTGCATAGTGCGGTACAAAAGGGAGTAGAACAGCTTTTCCCGTTCTGGATCTCCTTGCACTTTAATGCGCCCTAAAACAGCATCCCAGCCTTTGGTACCGGCTGCTTTCAATTCAGGGAAAGTTCTGGTATCAAGGCCTGCCTTTGCGTGGTCAATATCCACTGAAGAAAATGAAACCCTGATTTCTGCCGTTGAGACTGCGGCATCAAGCGTGGCAGTGAGTTTATAGTTAGCACTGTCGGCCCATTTTACCGGTTGGTCAATTTTAATAGCGTAATAAATTTTATATGTTCCCACGTTACAGGTTGTACGGGCTTCAACATAACCGCTGAGTATTTGCCCCTTCAATTCGTGTTGCTCGCTAACAAACTGATTGGCCAGCGTGTGGCTCAGGTCGAAGTAAAATCCTTTTGCTCCGGAGGGAAAATCATAATGTTCAAGCCCTTGTTTTTCGACTACTGCAAATTCAGCTTTGATCTGATTGGCGAAGGCAACTGCGTAATTACCGGGACTGGCAGACTCTGCCGTTTTGATCAGTGCAGATGAAGCTGGCTGGCTGCCCAAATAAGGCTTGATCAGGATATTCCCGCCGCTGCCCTGGCATCCAACACCCTCAAACCTGTTGTGTGTAAATCCGAGGAAGACTTTCGCTTTATACTCATAACCGGCATGCAGTTTAGGATAAGTTTGGGGGCCAATACTGAGCATACTAAAGGGGTAAGATGCAGCTGGAGATAGTTGTCCGTGATCTCCTGAAGAGCCCAAAAACACGTTGACCATAGCCGACTCACTGGATGTGTTCTTTTGCGCGCATAAAGAAAAGGGCAGCAGGATCAGGAATAGAAAGAAATATTTCATAAAGTAGATAATAGCAATTACGGCTGAAAATTAATAAATTAATGGAGAAGAACGCGGGTTTCCTATCCATTTAAACTAATCAGGCAAAATTACTATCAAACAATTTATTAGCAGTCGCCTTTTGATTTAGGGCGCGGAATGATCTGCCGGGAAATTTTGTCCTCCCCAAACCTTCTGTGATGTCCACTGTGCCGCGGGATCTGACCAAAAGGGATCTGAGGTGGGCAAGCCAAGCGTTAGCATGCCAGTAGTACAAAGATATAAGCTGCCAGTAGAGATGTAATATTCGCCCATATCAATCTGATTTCCGCAAAAGCCAATCCTTAGCCAGCCTTGCTGATCAAAGGTTCCAGGGGCTTCAATCATTCTACGGATCACCGCTGTCAGTGCTTCCCTCACCTGTGCGGGTTTGATATCAGCTGGTAGTTTTTTCAACAGGGCAATCTGGCTTAGTGCCTGCATGGCACCAAAACGATAAGCCAGCGACCTACCTATCACTGGAAAGGTTCCCTCAGGCGAAATTAGCCTTTCCTGGATAACCGCGTACCTCACGGCCCTGTCCATCACTACCCTGAAAAAATCTTTGCTTTCTTTACCCTTTTCCACCATCACGGAAACGATATCTACCAACATGGGATGAATTACATAGCTATTATAGTAATCCCAGTGAAAGAACGGCCCATCGCCATAAATACCGTCCCCTTTATACCATTCGGAATGTTTTTTCAGCGCATAATCCAATCGTACACCATCGTATTCCTGACCAAATTTCATCAGAAAAGCTTCAATCATGGCCATGAACAGCAACCAGTTATTGTAGCTTGGTTTAATGACACGGGTTGAGATAAGCGCTTTAATTACATTCGCTTTTACAGCTGCAGGGAGCGGGTCCCATAATTGTTTAGGCGCACGGATAAAACCCTGTGCCAGAAAAGCCCCGTCTACCAGCGCCTGCTCATATTCCTGTCCTGTAAACTGCATAAAATCTGGCGATGCCGGATCCACTGCCTGTGCGATGCTGAGATGCGACATCGAAATATATTCAGCCCTTATCTTTCCTTCCCAGGTTTGATCTGGCCCCAGTTCAAGCCATGGGGCTATTCCGGCAAGCAAACGTCCAAGAGCTTCGAGATATGTTACTTTTGTTCTGTCAAGCGTACCTTTTGGATTAACTTCTACCGGCATTGTTGCTTTTAATTTTCCCTGGCTTAGGTTTTTTAAAACAGGGCGGGCGATTTTAACCATCGTATTCACCCAGTATTTCCTAACATTCGCGGGGCCTTCCGCGGAAACGTTTTCCGCGGCCTTGGTTGTAAGCGGATATACGCTCAGCGAAGCGGCAGTGGGTAACAAGGAAAGAAAAAAACGTCTGTGCATATCGGTTTTTTTAAATTATATGACCAACTATTTCACCATTACGGCAGCTTTGCTGCTGAAAGGCGTTTTTATTTTTTTAACAGAAAACTGAGTAACCTTGTGCAGAACGATTGCGGGCGGGGTAGTTCCGGTTGGCAGATGAAGTCCGTTGATGGTAAGAAGCTTTACATCATGAAATACCATTGCTGCCCTAAAATCTTGCTCCACATACTTAAAAGTGGAGTTTTTTATATAAATACCTTCCGCATGGCGCACATATAAAGCCCATGCTGGTAACTCGCCAAACATGCTGAATTCGGGATATTCATCTGGCATCTCTGGTACGGCCTCTAAAGAATCCAGTGAAACATAAGCTTTGGTTTTATCTGCACCACCGCCATAAGTTACCACAATATTTTCCAGCGTTACGTCCTGCACCGGATGTCCTGGTAGTCCAACAATTTGTGCAGGGAGCAGGTTATGGGGAAAGATGTCTTCCTCAGGAGGGCCCTCCAAAGGATATCCTGCATCGGTTTTTGCATTAGGGACCTGCACATTTACATTGCTGATTTTGATTCTTCTGATGATTCCCGGAGGAACATCTTTTTTACGTTGCCCCAGGCGGATGAAAATTGCCCCGCCAGTATTTTTTGCAATAATATCAGACACTGTAACATCCTCCATTATGCCGCCATCAACAATTTCGAGCGCAATAGCAGTACGGTAGGTATCAAAAGCGTAGATATTCTTTACCCTTATATTTTTGAAGCCACCGAGGGAAGCCGTCCCGAATTTCACACCGCTTGCGCTGGAACGCACCTTGCAGTCGGTAACCAGGATATCTTCACACGAACTTGTAGGATCACTTGATTTTAGACAGATAGCATCATCAGCGGCATCAATATTTGAATTTTTAACAATCACATGCTGGCAATCCTGGATATCAATACCATCATTGTTCCAATAAGAGGTGCTTTTAACCGTGATGCTGTCTATGGTTAACTGTGTACAATGGTTATAGGTTTGTACCCAACAAGCTGCATTGAGTAGTGTAACACCTTTAATTAATACTTTGTTGCTGCGCTGGATTTCCACCAGCTGCGGGCGCAAACGCTCATTAGGTCTCTTCAATACCAACGGATCAATAATTGCCCCGCTTTTTACCAGTTTCAAAACATTCAGGGCTAGCGTCCTCCCCTGGCCGTCAATGGTCCCAGCGCCTGTAACACCTATATTTTCCTGTTTATCAGCAATGATAAGCGCATACCAGCGGTCGTTTTTTTCATAATCGGCAAGATTGGTACTGCCTAGTAAAACCGCATTTTTCGATAAAAATAGTTCAACGCCACTTTTGAGATGGATGGTTCCGGTAAGGAAAATACCTTCAGGCACAATCACCTTTCCACCGCCTTTTGCATTTACCTCATCTATGGCTTTTTGGATAAATTGAGTATTCATTTTTTGGCCGTCGCCAACAGCACCGAAGTCTTTAATATTTGCTGTTTGCGCATAGCTGTACAGACCCAGCACCGTTAATAGTACTGTTAGAACTACCTTTAGTTTCGTCATTATTTTTGCGTTATATTGGATACGGATTGAAAATTATATTGGTAGTTATATATGCCAGATCCCACTGAGACTTTAACATCCTCAGTGGTATTGTTTTTCGGCAGCGGCTTATTATTTTGTGTGATTTCTGCCATAGCAGATTTAGGTAATATGACTTCGGCAGTGGTATTTGGCGGAACCGTCACTTCAAGCTGAAAGACACCATTATTGATTTGCCATTTAGATCTAACAGGACCATAAAGTGTTTCCAAACCAGCATTCACCGATGTTAAATTTCCTCCAGGATGTGGTGCAATACGTATCTTTTTATAACCTGTTACCGTCTCATCTGAATTTAAACCAGCCATTACACGGTACATCCAGTCGCCAATGGCACCATAAGAATAGTGGTTGAACGAGTTCATACTTGGGTCCTGCATATCGCCATTAGCCTTGATACCATCCCAGCGCTCCCAAATGGTGGTAGCGCCTTTAGTTACCGGGTATAGCCAGGAAGGATAGGTATCTTGCAGTAATAATGTATATGCCATATCATCATAACCGAAACGGCTCAATACATGACATAGATAAGGTGTACCCAAAAATCCGGTGGTTAGATGGTTGCCATAATCCTTAATGTTTTGCACCAGGCGTTTTGCGAGCTGGTCCCTCATTTCCACAGGCAGCATATCAAATGATAAAGCCAGTGAAGCCGCAGTCTGTGTTCCAGACACCAGCCTGCCGTTGGCTGTCATATATTCTTTTACAAAGGCATTTTTAATTCTTTCCAGTAAGGCGGTATAGGTTTTTACGTCTTCTGTTTTACCAAGTACAGTAGCGGCATTGATTAAGAGCTGTGTAGAATGCGCATAAAAGGTCTGGCAAATCAGGTATTTATCGGTGACCGCAGCTTTTCCTCCATCATCAGTAGGACTGGGACTGTAAAAACACCAGTCGCCGAAATGCGTACCTGTGTTCCATAAGTCGTTGGTACTTTTACCTTTCATAAAATCTACCCATGCTTTCATACTGCCATACTGTTGTTCAAGAATGCGCTGATCGCCATAAGCCTGGTAAATACTCCAAGGGATGATAGTTGCCGCGTCGCCCCAACCTGCTACACCCGATGCCGTTCTGGACATCATATCGGGCACTACCCAAGTCACGGCTCCATCTTCATGCTGATCGGCACTCAGGTCTTTCAGCCATTTGGTGAAAAAACCAGCCACGTTCATATTGTATTCGGCCGTACGGCTGAAGGCTTGTGCGTCGCCCGTCCAGCCCAAACGTTCATCGCGTTGCGGACAATCTGTAGGCACATCAAGGAAATTACCTTTTTGTCCCCATTGTATATTATGCTGCAGCTGGTTAAGCATCGGATTTGAGGTTACCAGCGTACCCGTAGGATCCATGTCAGAATACATGGCTACTGCATAAATACCTGCGGTATCTAACTTTCCGCTGTTACCTTCAATTTTGATATATCGAAATCCCTGGTAAGTAAAATGGGGTTCATGTTTTTCGGGGGCATTTCCGGCCAGAATATATTTAATTTCACTTTTCGCATGACGAAGATTAGTGGTATAGAAATTTCCGTCCTTATCCAGAACCTCAGCATGATAGATACGGATTTCGTCGCCCGCTTTACCTTTAATATTGAGGACAACCCAACCTACCAGGTTCTGGCCAAAGTCGATTACTGTTTCACCCTTAGGCGTAGTGATCAGTTTTTTTGGATGAAAAACCTCCTGTTTTTTAATCCCAGGGACCTCGGGTGCAATCAGGTTAGCTTTATCCTCATCGATTACCGCCACAGATTGCCAGCTGCTATCATTATAAGCGCTTTCCATCCAGCCTTTCTTTTCCAACCGCGAGTCATATGTTTCCCCGTTATAAAATGATGATAACAAGATAGGGCCTGTGGCAGATTTCCACTGATCGTCAGAATTGATTGTTTCTTTAGTGCCATCGGTATAATTCACTTCGAGCTGAAAAAGCAGTCCCAGGTCTTTGCCCCAAAGGTTTTTCCATTTGTCAAGGTGCCCGCGGTACCAGCCGTCACCAATCATTACACCTGCAGCATTATTGCCTTTGTAAAGCAGCGACGTTACATCGTAGGTCTGGTATTGCAAGCGCTTTTTATAGCTGGTCCAGCCCGGTGCAAAATAATCGTTTCCCACTCTGTGCCCGTTAAGGTAAGCTTCAAATATTCCGTGCGCGGTAATATATAAACGGGCAGATTTCACTGTTTTACTTACTGTAAAAGCCCTGCGGAACATTGGGCTGGGCCCATCGGTGGTATCCGCTGTCAGGTTGCTCTTGATCCATTTGGCCGACCAGTCAGACTGTTTCAGCAATCCCATTTCCCAGTAAGCAGGCTTGCTCCAGGCTGAAGCATTTCCTTTGTTATCCCATATTTTCACCTGCCAATAATAACGTTGTGCGGAAAGTAATGCAGGCCCGTTGTAAACTACATGGACTGACTGGCCGGACTTGATTTTTCCGGATTCCCATACCAGGCCTTTACCTTGTAGCAGGGAAAGGGAATTTGTGGCCACGCGCAATTCGTAGGCCTCTTGCATCACGTCAGTTCCTGTGGAGCTGAACTTCCAACTGAGGCGCGGCTTGGCGATATCTATTCCAACCGGATTATTCTGATATTCAGTCCTGAGCGAAGTAAAGGATAATTTTTGTGCAAATGATGCTAGTGAAAATACCATTGCGATCATCAGCACTGTGATAACTTTCATTGCCCCTTCATGTTTTATACGTTTCATACTTGGTTGATCTATGATCATTAGTCGATCAGGTTTAATTTAACATTGGTCAGTTCAACTGAATTAGGACCAGCCATGAGTGTAAACTCCCCGGGTTCTGTAATCCATTTTCCATCCTTCCAGAATTCAAGCGACTTCCTGCTGACAGGGATGCTTACCATTTTAGACTCGCCCGGTTTAAGAGTGATCCGCTGGAAGCCTTTTAACTCTTTTAGCGGACGGGCAAGGGAAGAGACTTCGTCACGGATGTACAGTTGCACAATCTCATCGCCTTTAATTTTGCCCGTATTTTGTACCGTTATTTCTGCATAAATAGTATCCGCAGCAGTCATTGTTGATTTTGACAGATGGAAGTTTGTATACGTAAATTTAGTATAGCTGAGGCCAAATCCAAAAGGATATGTGGGATCAAAAGAAGAACCCCAGATCTCACGTGGGCGACCGGGCGCCAGGGAATTGTAGTATGCCGGTACCTGTCCAACATTGCGTGGATAAGTAACAGTTAGTTTCCCTGAAGGATTGAGGTCACCAAATAAAGCCTCTGCTATTGCTGTACCTGTATCCTGACCTGAAAACCAGCCATCCAGAATTGCCGGGATATGTTCTTTTGCCCACTGAATGCCTGGCGGGCGACCGTGCAAGAGTACAAGCACAACAGGTTTGCCTGTTGCGGCTATAGCTTTCATCAGCTTATCCTGATCACCCGGCAGGGCAATATCATCACGGTCAACATTTTCCATTACCGTTTTATCGTCATCACCCAGTACCAGGACACAAATATCGGCCTTGTTCGCAATGGCAACTGCTTCTTCAATCTGGCTGTCTTGAGGACGCTGGATGTTCGTCCCTTTTGCATACAATATTTTAACCTGGCTACCGACAGCTTTTTCAATTCCTTGTCTTACGGTCACAAAGTGTTTAGGCTGCTGCGTAGAATACGTCCCTAGCCGAACGGTATCTGCGTTGGGACCAATTACCGCTATGGTTTTGAACTGGTTCTTTTTTAGTGGCAGCAGCTGATTTTCGTTTTTTAACAGGATGAGGCTTTTGCGTGCCGCTTCAAGGGCCAGCTGGTCGTGGCTGGGTTGATTTAATACAGCTTTATAATTTTTACGTGGATCCGATAGAGAACCGTCTATTTGTGAAAAGAAGACATCTGCTTCGGTATCTGCATTCTTGGTTTCAGTTTTAAGCTGGGCCATTTCCTTGCCCATTGGGTTTTCTTCATTTTCAAGATGCAGCGCGAATTTGAATTCAAGCACCTTCCTTACTGCATCATCAAGCAGTTTTACAGGTATTTTACCATTTTTAACGGCTTCGGCCAACGGCGGACCGTACATTCTGTTAGCGGCCCAGGTTTGTTTAAAAGCGAGTTCGGTATGCACACCGGCTTCCAATGCTTTTTGGATAGTTTCAACGCGGCTGCCAGTTGCCTTCAGGCGGTCCTGCACCCAGCGGATATCATTGTTATCTGACACTACCAGTCCGTTAAAGTTGTATTCATTTCTAAGGATGTCATTTAATACATAGGTATTGATATGGCAGGGCACGCCATTTAAATTATGGTGGGCAGGCATAATAGAGCCTACCTGTGCTTCTTCTACTGCCGCTCTAAATGGTGCCAAAAAGATTTCGTGCAGGCTTCGCAGTGATATTTCAACAGCAGCGCCATTAGCCCCCAGGATTGGTTCGCCATCGGCCACGAAGTGTTTAGCAGTGGCAACTACGTGATTGCTGTTGTAGCGCTCTTTACCTTTTCCCTGCAATCCATTGATGAAAGCTACGCCCGTGCGGCTAACCAGAAAAGGATCTTCGGAATAGGCTTCTTCAAACCTCCCCCACCTTGCATCACGCACCACACCAAGCATAGGGGTGTACACATGCTGGATACCCAGGGCACGCGCTTCGGCAGCGATAACAGTAGAAACGCGCTCTACCAGGTCCATATCCCAGGCGCTGGCCAAAGCGATAGCCTGAGGAAAAGACGTGGCACCTGTGGCAACTACACCATGCAGGCATTCACCTGCCTGAATATGCGGAATATTTAATCTTTTGTTGGCATTTGGATAAAAAGAAGCGAGTTGATGTGCTTTTTCATCCAGTGTCATTTTGCTGAGCAACTGCTCAATTTTGCTATGGTCTTTTGTTGTTAGAGGAATATAATCAGCTTTTTGCTGTGCCCCTGCGTCAACGCAGGAAAGGCAAAAAGTGATACAAAGTAAAAACTTGATTGGCCTCATAATTTCGGTTTACAGCAAGGTAACTTGCCCAATTGTATGGATGATCATTGATATAAAAAAGCAATGCGGGAGCAATCCTGCATCCCGCATTGCTACTATTAACTATTAACTAACCTTGAGAGTATTCATGATTTTAATAACCGGGGTTATTTGTGATTTTAGATCCCACATTAAGGTCTATTGCTGTTTGTGGGATGGGCATCAGGTTGTTGTTCGCTGATACAGACGCTGCTGAAAATGAATACCCAAACCTTCTGGTTCTGTCAAACAATAAGCCCATGCGTGTGAGTGTCAGCATTCTGAATTCTTCACCGTACAATTCTCTTGCGCGTTCGTCAAGTATATAATCGATGGTCACATCAGCGGCCGTTATCAACGGTGCCTTGGCACGGTCCCTCACAACATTCAAATCTGTTGCTGCGGCCGCGGTGTTTCCTTTTAACAGATAGGCCTCAGCTCTTAGAAAGTAGGTTTCAGGAAGGCGGGCTACGTAAAAATCCCTAACATATCCATTATCGGGTAATGCATTGATATGCCTGTCTGTTCCGAATTTTGCCCAGTTCGGATAAATATACGACATGGTATCTTCGCGAGTGGTCAGGAACGATTTCGGGATCAATTGTCCTGGTTTAAATCCAGTACTGGCTGCGATATTTGGGCCGAAATAGAACTTACGTTTGATATTCGTTTCATTATTTCTAATATCTGTCCCAGAATTTTTCCAGATGTTGTACACAGTGTAGTTTGTTGGTCTGACGAAAGCTACGCCACGACCAGTAGAATCCTGTGCCACACCAGTATAGCCTGCCTTAATTAATCCCCACGGCTGTGACCACATCATCCGTTCAATTAAAGGTCTGGTAAAACCACCCGTAACACCACCAGGCACCACTGCACCTGTAGCGGTGACTTCGAATTGAGCCACTAAAAGACCTTCAGTATTGCCTGTTTGCCTGTTCTGGTTACCCATTGCAAACAAATCGTAGTAATAATCCTTGTTAATATCGTAAGAAGCTGAAGTATTACGTGAACCAAACCGTGCTTTTACAAGCGCGTAACTTCCGTCTGTACCATCGATAACTCTTGTTGCTGCAGCAATGGCCCCATCATAGTCTTTTAATGAAATATCCACTTCGGCCAGAAAGTGATCGGCGGCGGCACGCGTAACACGACCGATAACTGTAGTTGTCAAGGGCAGATTTACCCGTGCATATTCCAGATCAGCTTTTGCGAAGGTCCAGCATTCTTCGCGGGTATTTCTCTGAAAATCTACTTTTGCCGTAGTTACCGGTTCAGAAACAATTGGTACACCGCCATATGCATTGGCCAGGTTGCGGTAAGCAAACCCCCGGAAGAACCGTCCTTCAGCAATAGTGGCCGCTTTTTCAGCTTCACTTGCCCAAACCACATTAGGATTGGCTGCCGCAGCAATTAAAGTGTTGGCAATTTTAATATTATCGTACATCAGATTGAAAAAGTCTGTGGCAAACTCTTCCTGTGCATTGACAAGGCCCCAGTTATTAAACTTAACTGAATTATCCCTTGGATCAAACATTACATCAGTTCCCAATCCGAGAATAAACGCTTCGTGCGTCTGATCTTTAGCTGCATAGAGCAACTGCAAATTTTTGTAAAATGTAGCACTTAGTCCATCGAATTGTGCTTTACTTGTAAAAGCCCCGGCTATTGTCAGCTTATCTTTAGCTTCTTCCCTTAAAAATTTATCATCCTTGCAGGAAGCAAGCAGCAGTGACCCTGCTGCGATGATGGTGAGTATATTTTTATAAGATTTCATATTTGTCGTATTTAATTAAAAGCCCAGGTTCAGACCGAATGAAACAGTACGCATTAACGGTAATGAGGTATTGACAGTACTAATTGATGAACCGCCATTACCACCTATTTGTGCACCATTTGCAGGATCAAGTCCGGTCCAGCCCGTTAATGTGATTAAGTTGGTACCACTAACGAAAACTTTAAGATCATTTATTTTAAGTTTTTCAGTCATACTTTTAGGAAACGTATAACTTAGAGAGGCGTTTTGCAACCGCGCAAAGGTGCGCGACTGATAGAAACCGTATCCATATGAATTGGAATAATTTGGTCTGGGTGCCTCATTACTTTCACGGTCAGGCATCCAGTACTCGTTGTTGAGCCAGTTTGCCTGTGTTGGAAGAGTTGCTCCAGGATATAACCCCCTTAAGTTGGTTGAAGAGAAAAAGTTATTTTTACCTCCACCGACTATAGAGTTAATACTAAAGTACAATTGGAAGTTTTTGTACATGAAGGTATTAGAGATATTGAAATTGAAATTCTCTTTTCCGTAGCCAATAATTGAACGGTCCTTTGGATCAATAACACCATCACCATTAAGATCACGTATTTTTAAGTCTCCAGGAGCAAAAATATTCGTGCCGGTCGCGGTTTTGTATCTGTTCATATATTCAGTATCCGAACTTTGAACAATACCGTCTACCGTATAATCGTAATTGGCACCTAAGGATTTACCGATAAACAGATTGTTTACAATATCATCGTCTTCCTTGCCGTCTCCATTAGCGTCAAGGCCCGAAATATGAACTAACTTATTTCTGTTCATCCAGAAACTGAATCCGGATTCCCAGCGAAACCCACCATCACTTTTAATATTAACGGTATTCACTGTGATCTCAATTCCCTTATTTTGAACTTCTCCTAAATTGGTATTTACACTATTAAAACCTGTGAAAATAGGAAGTGCGCGGACAAGTAATTGATCTGTCGTTTTACTTTTATAAACATCTACGTTACCTGAAACACGGTTATCAAATAAACTAAAATCGATACCAAAGTTTAATGCAGCTGTTTTTTCCCATGTGAGTGTTTCGTTAGCTAATGAAGAAGGATTCATGTAAGAGGTGCTGGTACTACCAAACACTGTAAAGCCCTGTGTTACGAACGCCTGGGTGGCATAGGGATCTATTCCCTGGTTACCGGTTTTACCATAAGAGGCCCTTACTTTCAAATAATTTACGAAGGTTAAGGATTTCATAAAGTTTTCTTCACTTAGTGCCCATGCTACCGATCCGCCAGGAAACCATCCAAATTTATGATCCTCTGCAAATGCAGAATATCCATCCCTGCGGACATTTAAAGTTGCATAGTATTTTTGCGCATAGTTATAATTCAATCTTCCGATGTAACCTACGTTTGAAAATTCAGTATATCTCGTATAACCTGTTTTTGTTGTAGCTAGTTCCAGTCCATTATATCCTAGAGAAGTGGTTCCCGCATTGGCAAAGTCAAGACCATTCAAACGAGTAGTTTCTACTCTAGAATTGTCCCTGGTGTAACCGGCAAGTACATCGATATTATGTTTGCCGAAAGACCTTGTATAAGTCAATAAATTATTGATCAGCCAGTTCGCAGAAATTGCATCATCCTTGAATCCGCTTGTTCTTGACAAAAATTGTGTGGGGTTTGCAATTTGAGCAGGAACTAACGTGTTAACCTCTGCACCTTCATGGTGAAAAGACCCCAATTCAGCTGTAGATCTTCTCCCAGTCACATCAAAGCGATAATTCAATCCTTTTATGAATGGAACTTTAACGTTTACAAATCCAGTACCCTGAATATTATATGATCTTTCAAGATTGTCGTCATAAATACCACGCGTAAGCTCAGTATTGTTTCCCCATAATGGATTAAATAATGAAGTGTTACCTGCAGGATATCTCTGTAGCAACTGGTCATTCGAACCTTCCACGTATTTATAGCTGTAAGGCGACATATAAGTTGCCATATACAATCCAGGTGAATTACCAGAATAATCAAGGGAAGAATAATATCCGTTCACTCCGTAAGAAAGCCAGTCGGTTATATTATTTTCAAGTTTCAAAGTAAAATTTGGCTTTTTGAATGTATCATTATACATCACGCCCTTCTGATCAAGATAACCACCAGAAAAATAGTAGTTCAGTTTATCCGTTTTACCGGAAATACTTACCTGATAATTCTGAATCGGTGCATATTGTGTAACTTCATCCAACCAATCCAATGTATGACCCTCATTATAAGCCTGAAGCTCTAATGGAGAAAGTACTTTGGTAATATCAGAAACGTCAGTTCCACGAATTGACAAATTGTCTCTTCTCCACTGCAGAAAATCTTCTCCTTTACGCATTTCTGGTACGCGAGTCCAGTTTTGTATCCCATAATAGGAACTAAAATTAATTGTTGGCTTGTCGGTCCTTCCGCGTTTGGTAGTAATCAGCACTACACCGTTAGCTGATCTCGATCCATAAATGGCGGCAGAACTTGCATCTTTAAGGATATCGTAGCTGGCAACATCATTCATATTGATATCATTGAGATTGCCATTAAAAATGACACCATCCAATACAATCAATGGCTTACTGCTTGCGCTAATTGAATTCTGACCCCTCACAACAATATTTGGCGTTGCCCCTGCACTTGTAGATGGACCAACGTTTATTCCAGAGGTTCCTTGCAGCGCTTCCAGTGGATTGACAAACGGAACCGAGGATTTAGGACTGTCTTCCAATCTGATTGTAGTAACTGCTCCGGTAACATCTTTACGCTTCTGCGTACCGTAACCTACTACAACTACATCATCCAGCTGGCTTGCATTTTCAGCCAGTGAAACGTTGATAGTAGTCCGTCCGTTTACTTTTACTTCTTGAGAAGCATAACCGATATAGCTAAAAGTAAGCGTAGCGTTATCTTCGGTCCTTAATGTATACACACCTTTGGCATCAGTGATTGCAGCAGGCCCAGCAGAGCTGCGTACGCTTACGCCTATAAGTGTCTCGCCTTTATTGTCGGTTACTTTACCAGTTATGGTAATAGGCGCATGTTTTGCTGTGGCCATCGACGCCTGACTGACTGCACAGAGCAGCAGCATCAGGAATGCGGCAAGCATGGTTTTTCCAGTCCTTAGCATGGAAGAAGAGGAATCAGTGAGTCGATTTTTCATCATACATAATGTGTTTAGATTGTAGGTTGATTTTGGTTCTGTTGATTAATTGTTTGGTTGTGTATTGCGGTTTAAACACCGGCTTTTTGGTTCTATATATAATCGTTTTTTTATAGCATTATTTATTACGACCATCACCAACATAATCATCTTCCCCACTGGTCCTCATTTATCGAATCACACCAACTATTTCATTATAGTTATAACTGTCACAAAATTTTAACAGTCATTTATAATGATCTCCCTTAATTGTGCAAACTTAGAAATCACATTAGTGCTCGCATACAGAATTAATATTTGGTTGCGCGCACAATGCATTTTACAAGCGCTGTGTGCGAACACAATTTTAAAATTATTTTTTCATAAATCCTAATTTTTTTTTTATGTTTGAGCATAGAGATGCTAAATATTATGACATTACACTGAAAAATGGCACCTGCTTATAATTTTCGCAACTCTATCCTTGCCAAATAAGAAATAAACCAAAGAACCACTCCTAATAAACCGCTTGTATGAAAAAATTCTTACTGATATCCTTCTCGCTGGTCAGTGCTCTAGCTCAGGCACAGAATAAAGACAAACTAACACATGCCATTGATGTAGATGCGATCAGGCAAACAGAATTAACAGGCGATATCGGTTTACGTCCCACTATAATGTCCGCGGCTGCGAATACATCAAAGGTTGAATCGTATCTGAAGAAGTTCCCGACTAAAAAATACTTCACATTTCCTGAAACGCGTGAAAATTCTATCAGGCTATTGGATGGACTGCCGGAAAAATGGCTCTCTTACAATGCAAAAGATGCAACCACTTTTGCCGCAGTCGCCAACCCGGGCGAATATTTCGTCTTTCAGGTGGGCGTTTATACGCCAATGGAAAGTTTGAAAAATATTCAGGTGAAATTTTCATACCTAACCAGTAGCGGAGGAACGCAAATTAAAGAAGTAACGTGTTTCAATACCGGGGGTGTTGCTTTTACAGGGGCCGACTTCAAAAAAACAGTTCATCTGGATGCAAAAAAAGTATTACCGCTATGGTTTGGCGTACAAATCCCTGAGGAAGCTAAAGGCGTCTATAAAGGAACAATTACCATAACACCTGAAGGATTACCTGCCACTACAATCGCAGTAAATTTAAATGTGAGCGGTAACCTTGTAGAAAACCGTGGTTTTGATAACCAAAATTCTTTATCACGCCTGGCATGGCTAAATTCCAAGATCGGCCTGGATGACGATATTACAACAGGTTACCAGCAGGTGGTGAGAAACCAAAAGTCGATATCTATACTTGGACGTACGATTACTTTGGCAAAAACAGGGCTACCTGCATCAATCGAAACTTTTTTTGACCTTAATAATGAAAAGATCCTTCCGCAGGGACAACCGATAATAGCTAAACAACTGGACTTTCTAGTGGCACAAAACGGGCAGCCAATGAAGTTTAACATCGGCGCTACAAAGTTCACCGACCACCTTCCGGGTGCAACAAGCTGGGAGACAACAATGAGTAATCCGGAGGTAATTGTTACTTTAAAAGGCCGCGCAGAATATGATGGATCTATATTATACAGCGCACTGGTTACCCCGCTTAGAAACACAACTGTTGATGATATCAGGCTGGAAATCCCAATGCGTCCGGAAAAGGCCACCTACATGATGGGATTGGATAAGGAAGGCGGATTTGCGCCGAAAGACTGGAAATGGACCTGGGACGTGTTAGAGAAACATCAGGACGAGGTTTGGATGGGTGCTGTTAATGGAGGATTGAAAGTAAAACTTAAAGGCAAAAACTATCAGCGCCAGCTGGTGAATATCTATTATCCGTTCGGTCCACTTAAAGAACCAGAATCATGGGGCAACAACCACAAGGGAGGGGTTGATATTGCAACTGTAGATAATGCTGTGCAAATTAAAGCCTACTCGGGAAAACGCAACCTGGTTAAGGGTGAAACCTATCAGTTTGACTTTGAACTGCTGATTACTCCATTTAAAACGATCAACAAAAACATCCTGTTTAATGACCGATACTATCATTCTGATATTGATACTACGTTAAATTTCATCAAAACAGCGAAAGAAAAGGGCGCAAACATCATGGTTGTCCATCATAAAAAAGATATTTATCCTTTTATAGATTATCCTTTCCACGAAGAGAATGTTCCGGATCTAAAAGCATTTATCGATAGCTCTCACGTCAACGGCCTGCAAACAAAAATATACTACACCACGCGGGAACTGACTGTTAATGCCCCGGAAATTTGGGCAATGCGGGCACTGGACAATGAAATCATCTATCCCGGCCCGGGAATGGCAACACGCTCACTGGTGAACCCAAAAGGAGTGCACCCATGGTTGGGGGAAAACCTGAAAGAAAACTTTATCCCTGGATGGGTAGCTACATTCACCGCCGGTAAATACAAGGGCCGCCAGGATCTGGCAATCTTAACCAGACCGGATTCACGTCTGAACAATTTCTTCCTGGAAGGACTGGACTGGATGGCGAAAAGCCTGAAAATAGACGGGATTTATATGGACGACCTGGCATTGGACCGCGAGACGATGAAAAGGACCCGCAAAGTGCTGGACCGTGAGCGCCCGGGTGCAAAAATAGATATGCACACCTGGAACCACTATAATAAATATGCAAAATGGGCATCGTCGTTAAACCTGTATATGGACATGCTGCCTTTTATTGACCAGCTTTGGGTGGGCGAAGCGAGGGACTACAACCGTTCTTCGGATTACTGGCTGATAGAAGTGAGCGGAATCCCATTCGGCTTAACCTCGCAGATGTTGAATAAAGGTGGTAATAAGTACAGGGGAATGACCTTCGGAATTACCAATCGCTTAGGCTGGTACCGTGCAACTTCGCCTGAATACCTCTGGAAGTTCTGGGACGAATACCATATCGATAAAAAAGAAATGATCGGCTTCTGGAACCCTACTTCACCGGTAAAAACAGACAATCCGGAAACTGAAGTAAGTATTTACAAAGGCAAGGATGAAGTGATTATTGCAGTAGCAAACTGGACCAGCAAAGACCAGAAATGCAAATTGAAAATCGACTGGAAAGCACTGGGCCTGTCCGAGGATAGTATTACGGCTAGTATTCCTGCCATCGAGGAGTTCCAGGATGCTAAATCGATCAATATCAAAAATGAAATTTCAATGGAACCAGAAAAAGGGTTCCTGATTGTGATCAATAGAAAATAGCCGTATGAAAACATATTGCTCTTTCATCGCCAGCTTTATACTGTGCCTTCTGCTGAATAGCGCTGAAACTAACGCGCAGGCTGTAGTAAAAATATTTGTTGCCCCGGATGGCAAAACCACCGGCTCGGGCAGTCAGGAAGACCCTGTAAATACGATTTCAGCGGGATTGGGACTAGCAAAAAATGCAGTAGCAAACCAGCCTAAAGCAATTGAACTGCTGTTGCGCGGCGGTACGTATTTTTTGGACCAGACCCTGGAAATTGTCCAGGGCAAAACATGGGACTCGGCTGTCCCACTTACAGTTTCTGCCTATAAAAAAGAAAAAGTGACCTTACATGGAGGTAAAGTGATCCCTCCCGCTTTGATTAAGCCAGTTAAAGATAAAAACTTCAGCAAAGGTTTTTTACCCGAAGTGCAAGGCAAAATAAGACAGATCAGCTTAACCGAGGCGGGTATTACGAATACCGGAAAACTACATACTTTTGGATTTTCCAGACCAATGTCGCCAGCCTGGCTGGAAATATTTGTAAACAGCATGCCAGGTACATTGGCACGCTGGCCAAACAAAGGTACGGTACTGATTAAATCTGTACTCGACACGGGATCAATTCCGCGCTGGGGTGACAAAAGTAACCGGGGCGGGAAGTTTACTTATGAAGGAACGAAAAGACCTTCAAGATGGAAAAACCCTGATAAGGCATGGATAGCTGGTTATTTTATGTGGGGTTACGCGGATGATGCTGCCCAGCTAAAAAGCATTGATACGCTAAAATCTGTGATCACTACGCAAACGCCTTCTTATTATGGATTTGGAAGTGGCAAGCCCTGGCGTGCCTGGTATGCCTACAATGTTCCTGAAGAAATTGATACCATTGGCGAATATTATGTAGATGAGCGCAGCAAAACACTGTATTTTATGCCCCCTGATACGATAAAGACGATGGAGATATCGGTACTGGAAGCTCCAATGCTTGCAATAGAGGGCGTAAGTTCTGTTACCCTGAAAAATCTGTACTTTACCTGTAGCAGGGGAATAGGAATTTCCATGGAAAGAACTACCGGTGTGATTATCAATGGTTGCACATTTACCAACCTGGGCATGATGGGAATCTATATGGGCAAAGGAATCCAACCGGAAGACCCTGCATCAAATATAGGTGGCACACCAGCATCACGAACCGCAGGAAATATCGTTCAATACGTATACGACCACAGCACGTTCGACAGGGAAGCGGGCACAAAAAATGGCATTATTAACTGTGAAATTTACGACACGGGGAGCGGTGGAATTTATATGAGCGGTGGAAACAGGCTTACACTTGAGGCTGGGGATAACTATGTGGATAACTGTAAAGTGCACGACTTCACCAGAATCGAAAAAACCTATAGACCAGGCATTTGGATCACAGGAACTGGCAATAGTATTACACATTGCAATGTTTATAACTCTCCGTCGGTGGGAATCTTCCTTCATGGAAACAACCACCTGATCGAATACAATGAGCTCCATGACCTGGACTTGGATGCCGACGATATGGGGGCGCTATATTTTGGTCGCAACCCCTCAGAGTTGGGGAACGTAGTGCGTTATAATTATTTCCACCAGATTGGCGGCAAACATAAAACGATGGCAATTTATCATGATGACGGTGCCTGCGGAATGAAAGTTTATGGAAACCTTTTTTATAAAGCAGGAACAGTAGCAGGATTTATTGGAGGGGGGCGCGATAATACGTACACGAACAATATTTTCATTTACACCCGCTTTGCTTCTCACATAGATGACAGGCTGAAAAACTGGGCAAAGGCAATGTTATTTAAGGATGGCCTTTATCAGCAGCGCCTTGAAGCTGTAAATTACAAGAACCCACCCTACTCTGTTCAATATCCAGAACTGTCAAAATACTTTGAGGATGAACCTGCAACACCAAAACGGAATACCTTCTCTAAAAACCTACTGGTAAATATTCAGGATATTACTGAAGGACATTCAGAGTGGCTCCCCTTTCTGGATGATAATTACGTAACAAAAAAAGACCCCGGGTTCAAAGATTATGCTGAACAGGATTTCAGGTTGAAGAAAAACTCGGAAGTTTTTAAGAAAATACCGGGTTTTAAAGCAATACCAATGGACAAAATAGGATACAAAGCCAATTTCAAATGAAACCATCGTTAAGCATAGCATTTATAAATAGGAATGAATATACTTATGATAGCTTCATAATGGAGAAAAACAACATGTACTGATGACAATAATTATGGCAAAGGGCCTCGAAATTCCATATCTGCCAGAGCATGGGCATAATTCGATGGCGGACGACGTTGCGCTGGCACTGAACAAATGCCCGGCATTGGACATTGCCCATCTGCCCTGGGGCGGTGTTGGACACAAACCCAATGTATCATTTGCAATTGCCCATGGCAATCAGGCAATTTTCCTGAAATACTTTGTTGAGGAAGAAACATTGCGGTCAACTTACACCCATCCAAACGATCCTGTATATAACGACAGCTGTGTAGAATTTTTCATCGGATTTAATGACGAAATACGTTACTATAACCTGGAATTCAACTGCGCAGGAACTTGCCTGGCAGGATTTGGATCGGGCAGGGAACGAACATTACTTTCAGCAGATCTGATTTCCAGGATAGGACATCACTCCGTTGTTAAACACATGCCATTGCAAAACCGGGTGCATTGGGAATTGACACTGGTAATACCGCTTGAAATATTCTCGTACCACGAACTGCACTCACTTGTAAACGTCCGCAGCAGGGGCAATTTTTTCAAGTGCGGGGAGGACTTGCCTGAACCGCATCACCTGGCATGGAAGAACATACAGTCTGCTGAACCAAATTTCCATTTATCAGAATTTTTTGGCGATTTGAATTTCGTTACGGAAAGATGTTGATTTCTCATCGCGTCCCGGCTAAATTAAATTGCTTGTCATTTTGCTAATTTTTTTTTAATCTTGCTGAAAAAAGTAGATGTTTCAAGAAGAGAGCTATAACAAACACGGGGAATGGTATAATACGCATTTTCCCACTGAAGAATCTAAAAAAGCTTTTTTTCAGAAATTTAAAGATGCCGACCAGAATACAATCAATAACTGGTTGCAAAAAATACTTTTTTCTTGTATCGACCCGCTATTGAGCAGTGGTGCTACCAGCTGGCTCACCGTGGGTGACGCTTATGGACTTGACGCACATTATATCGTTTCTTCAGGAACGCAGCATACAGCTCACGCAAGCGACCTGAACAGCGACTTCCTTGCTGTAGCTAATAAAGAAGGTTTTGTATCCAGTTTCTCTGCGGAGAATGCTGAAAAGTTATCTTTTGACAACAATACTTTTGATTACGTACTCTGCAAAGAATCTTACCATCACTTCCCACGACCGTACATGGCAGTATATGAAATGCTTAGGGTTGCTAAAAAAGCAGTGGTGATTATCGAACCCCAGGACCCCATTTCTAAAATGCCAGCCTTGTTATTTATCACGAACGTCCTTGCGGCTATTGGTGATAAAATGGTTGAAAAAGTATGGAAGAACAGATTCTCTTATGAACCGGTAGGCAATTTTGTCTACAAAGTTTCTGAAAGGGAATTTGAAAAATTGGCGGCAGGTATCAATTTGCCCTTCGTAGCTTTTAAAAGGATCAATCCCAATTTTTACTTTAAGGGTGCTGAAACTGCAAAGGCAACTAATGACAATTCGAAATTCAGGAAGCTAAAGCTTAAAAAACAACTGTTCGACACACTGGTTAAACTGGGCGTAATATGCAGCCAGGCGGTGGGCACCATCATTTATAAAGAGATGCCCAGCGAAAAAGAATTGGCGGAATTAAATGCTGCAGGCTTTTACACGGTTAAGGTTCCAAAAAACCCTTACCTGTAACCATACTGTCTACAGCCTGTTATATAACATGGATTCATCAATATAGTAGTTGAGGTTTTCTTTGGTAACAATATCAAGCGGCAGGAATTTAATAGCTGCAATATCCTTTTTGAAAATCAGGTGGTCAACCAGCTGATTAATTCCCCAGTAGCCCTGTCCAAGCGGATTCTGATTGATCAGAAAGCTGATTGCCCCTTTATTCAGGTAATGTAGATTCTGAGGGATCAGATCATAACCTATAATTTTGATATGGGTAATGAACTTCTGCTCGAAATATTTGGCAATCTCATGCGCTTTTGAGGTAGTTACGTAACAGAACTGCAACTGAGGGTTACTTTCAAATATTGTATCCAGTTGCTCTACAAATAAGGCATAATTGCTCCGGTTCAATTCAGCTTTTATAATCTCGTACCTGTGGTTAAGGTTATTTTGTACAAAATAATTACGAAGCCCCTGTTCCTTTTTGGTAAGGTGGGCTGAGTTGCTGATTTCTTCATCAATATGCGCCACAAGTATCGAAGGTGGCTCTGGCTGTCCGTAATGGATCAGCTTGCCGGCAACCATACCACTCTGATATGAATCCTGCCCGATATAACTGAGTGGATCAAATTCTGCAATTTGCGTATTGAAAAGCACAAAAGGGATTTCCAGTTTTTTCCATGTTTGGAAAAAACTGAGCACCTCACGATAAAAAATCGGTGCAAGCAAAATACCGTCTGGATTAGCAGCGGTAACTTCTTCGGCTTTTTTGATGAATGAGTTTACATCGTATGGATTAAAAATAAACAGGCTTACTTCAACTCCATACTGCCTTGCTTCTCGTGCAGCTTTCTCAATCCCTGTCTTCGGATCGTTCCAGTAACCATCCACTTCAGGGTCGCCAATGAGTGCTGCAAAGTGATATACTTTTTTTGTTCCTAACGCACGGGCCATGAAATTAGGCTCGTAATTCATTTCTTCAATTATCTTTAGAATCTTCTCCCTGACTTTTTCTGAAACATTCCCCCGATCGTGCAATACCCTGTCCACTGTCCCTGTTGACACCTTCGCCTTGAGCGCAATATCCTTTATCCGGATGTTCTTCATATTCTAGTATATCGTAAATGTTGCACAAATGTATCTAATTCGCCGACAAACAAAAAGTTCTTCTATTGTCTGCGGCAATACGCAGGTTGAACTGTATCCGAAACTCAATTACTGTGGCTTTTTATGTATAACGGCCTTAATATATCACAAAAAATGTATACGTATACAAAAAAAATAAAATTTAGCCATTTAAACACTTTAAAAGCTTGTGTGTGCGTGCACATTTATTTATCAGATTCCTTGCATTTATATATTTTGTTAATTAAGTTTGGTAAATACACAGCTAACAGATCCACTCTGCAGGCAGCTAAAAAATTAAACAATGGGAAATGCCGTAAAGAATATTGAAAAGGCCATTATCAGAACAGAACTGATAATGCTTGAGACATATCCTTTTTCAGATCCCAGTCCGGTACCAGAATTTGGGAGGCTTTATCCTTACAACCGTTTTGATGGTTATACAGAAAAGTCATCTGCCCAGCAATGGGAAATGGTAGTGATGGAGAACGATTATATCAAATTATGGATCAATCCTTCAGTTGGCGGCAAAATATGGGGAGCCATAGAAAAATCAACCGGAAAAGAGTTTATTTACTTCAACCACTCAGCCAAATTCAGGGATGTAGCAATGCGCGGCCCATGGACTTCAGGAGGAATGGAATTTAACATGGGCATTATCGGTCATAATCCTTCATGCTCGGCACCGGTCGACTATCATTACACAGAAAATGGAGACGGCAGTGTAAGCTGTTTTATTGGCGCAACGGACTGGCCTTCACGTACGGAGTGGCGGGTAGAAATCCATCTTGCGAAAGATGCTGCGTATTTCAGCACGCGCAGCTGGTGGTATAACCATAACTGCCTGCCCCAGTCTTATTACCAATGGAGCAACCTTGGAATCAAAGCTTCGGGCAATCTGGAATATGTATTTCCGGGTAACTACAGAATTGGTCACGATGGATCTACACTGGACTGGCCAAAAGATGAGGAAGGAAGGGAGATCTCCTTTTATAACCAAAATGACCATGGTGAATATAAATCTTACCATGTTGCCGGATCCTACGCTGATTTCTGGGGATGCTACTGGCATGATGAAAAGTTTGGAATGGGGCATTCGTCTTCTTATGATGATAAACCAGGAAAAAAAATATGGATTTGGGGCTTGTCGAGGTATGGGATGATCTGGGAGGATCTCCTTACGGATAGCGACGGACAATATACAGAGGTACAATCCGGAAGACTATTTAACCAGAGTATTGCGTCAAGTTCGAAGACGCCATTTAAACACCGCTCTTTTTCACCCTATACGCTCGATTCCTGGGAGGAACACTGGTTTCCGGTGAAAGACATGGGTGGATTGACCTATGGAGACCAGCACCTATCTTTTTATATTGAAAAAACGGCACAATCACAGCTAATAAATATCTGTGCAAATGTCCCGCTGGATCATCTGCTTAGCCTCCACTTTGAGGGACAGGAGATCTTTTCGGTACAACTTGAGTTGGAAACCCTTCAGCAAATAAGTATTGAGATTCCGCCGGTGCATGATCCCGCCATGTTGAAGATTTTTTTAAATGATAGTACTATTTTCAATGGCCCTGAGCAGCACGAAAAACTAAACCGTCCTACGGAAATAGATCCTTTATATGATTTTGATTCGGCCCAGGCACTTTGTATACAGGCAAAGGAATGGGAAAGACAGCGTTTTCACGAAAGGGCAATTGCCGATTACATGCGCTGCCTGGAAAAGGACCCATTTTTTATTGAAGCCATGACTGGGCTCGCCGGACTTTATTTGATACACCTCAAATTTAATAAGGCCCTGGAATTGCTGAAAGTAGTGTTATCTATAGACACCTATAACGGGGAAGCCAATTACCTTTACGGGCTGGCAAATGACAGGCTGGAACATCGGGCTGATGCAAAAGACGGATTTTCAATTGCCAGTCAGGCACCCGAATATAGGATACCGGCATTTCTGGAGCTTGCGAAACTATTCCTGAGAGAAAACCAGGTTGAGAAAGCCCTCAGCTATATAAAAAAGGCACAGCAATATCACGCCGGGAACCTTCAGGTTTGTTATTTGAATATTATTATACACAGGTTAAGGGGCAATTATGACGGCTCTGCATCCCTGGCCAAACTCTTACTGGCCGCTGATCCAATCAGCTACCTGGGAAAATATGAATACGGCCTTGCCACGCAAGTGCCCGCCCTTGCACTCACCACCAGTGAGATGCCGTATGAAACTTACATTGAACTGGCCATCTTCTACTACCGTTTAAACTTATACAATGATGCACTGAATTGCCTTGCGCTGGCACCTGAATATGGAATGGTCAGCTTATGGAAAGCCTTTTTATATGCAAAATTGGATATAGAAGAACAAAGCCTCAACGCTATTGAAAATGCAGCACTGCTTTCTCCCGACTTCGTATTTCCTCATCGGGAAGAGGACATACAGGTGCTTAAATGGGCCGTTCAACAACACGAATCGTGGAAATTTAAATACTACCTGGCCCTTGCCTGTATTCAGAACCTGGATAGGGACGAAGCACTAGTCTTATTAGAAAGATGCGGTAATGAACCTGAATATTATCCATTTTATAAGGTGCGGGCCGACCTAAAAAGAAATACTGACGAGAACGGCAGGCTTGCAGATTTGGAATCGGCGTTTGAACAGGCCCCGGAAGAATGGAGGACTGGATCTGACTTGTCTAAGTATTTCTCGGAGAAGAACCACTGGATGAAAGCAATGGAAATAGCCCGACAAACAGCTAAAATACATCCGGAAAATTACTATATCGCCCTGCAACTGGCAAGATGTTATATGCAGACGCACAACTTTGAAAAAGGTATCGCATTGATGCAGCGTATGCGGGTACTGCCAAATGAAGGGGCATCGGAAGGACGAAACAGCTGGCGTGAAACCCATTTATTATCGGCGCTGAATGCCATTGATCACAGGAATCTGGAAAAAGCAGTATACCATATATCAGAGGCAAGAAAATGGCCCGAAAATATGGGTATCGGTAAACCTTATCATGTTGACGAGCGTTTGGAGGATTATATGGAACTGATATGTAGCGAAGATGGCACAGAAGAAAGAAAACAGGACCTTATTGAGCGGATAGCCCAGTACAGAAAGCAGAAATACATTTCGCCTTATGGCTCTGCAGATTTTATTAGTATGGTATTGTTACGGGCAACCGGAGATAGGGAAGCCGAGAATACTATTGTTGAAAATTGGAAAAAGCAGGATCCAGACGACCTGGCGCTGAAATGGGCAAATGCCTGTATGGACGGAAACAGGGAGCAGATAGAAAAATTTTCTGCACTTGTCCCGCACCCGAAAGAGGCTATGCCTTACGAGATTCTGTTTGAAGACAGGCCCTTTCCTTTTGTAAAACAATTGTTTAGCAGAGGGATGTTTAAAAAGTTTATCTAACAGTTTGTAATATAATTTAATCAACCATTTGCACCACTAAACTTAAGAAAAATGGAAACGAACCAACTCCAAGACTTTTCTGAATACCACCACCTGGTATCAGATTTTTTCAAATGGCCGGCTAGCAAGGAAGAATGGGAACAATATCGCCTCAGCGATGAACAGGTAGAATTTTTCAAAGAAAATGGATACCTGAGCAATATCAAATTTCTGGAAGAATGGCAGGTTGACCAGCTGAATACAGACCTGATAAGGATGATGGATCCTAATTTACCAGACCACACGCTATTTCACCAGTTCTTTTCTAATGCTTCTACCGACCCGAATTCGGTGTTATTTCACGCCCTCGGGGCCTGGCGCATCACCCCTGGTTTTCATGATATTTTATGGAACCCGGCCTTTGTAATGGCAGCAAGTCAGCTGTTAGGAAACAAAGCCGTCCGGTTCTGGCATGACCAGCTGTTTTGCAAGCCAGCCAAGCACGGAGGAGTAGTTGCCTGGCACCAGGATTATTCTTACTGGACCAGAACTATTCCGCTGCAACACTTAACCTGCTGGGTAGGGCTTGATGACGCCACCACAGAAAATGGTTGTATGTATTATGTTCCAAAAAGCCACAATTGGGGCTTGTTGAAAAAGCCAGAACTCGCAGGAGAAATGGACGGACTGATGGAATTCTTAACAGATGAACAAAAAGCAGCTTTTAACCCGGTCCCAATTGAACTTAAAAAAGGATATGGCACTTTTCACCACCCACTGTTGGTGCACGGATCTTATGAGAACAGGTCTGACAGATCAAGAAGGGCCTTTGTTCTAAATATGTTTGCCGATGGTACAATTTCGGATACAGCGGAAACACTTATGCCCGGAACACCTGCGATTCCGAAAGGTGAAAAAATAAGTGGCCAGTTTTTCCCTATATTAATGGACCCTAAAACAGAACTTACAGTATAATCTATGGAGATCTTATTTTTTTGTACACGCTGGGGCAGCGAACATCTGAGCTGGGATAGTTTCTCGCAAAAAGTGAAGGATGCAGGTTACGACGGCATAGAAGCTAGTTTCCCACCGCTCCCTGGCGAACAGGAAAATATGATGAATGCCTTGTCAAAATATAATCTCAAATTAATTGGCGTACATTGGGATACGGTATCACCGGATTTTAAAAGGCATAGCAATGAAATGGAAACAAGGCTGAAAGCACTCACGGCGGCCGACCCGCTATTTATTACTTCCCATACTGGCAAAGACCATTTTAGCTTTGACCAGAACGTAAACCTGTTGTGCATGGCAGAGGAAATCAGTAAGCTTTCTGGCGTACCTATTTTCCACGAAACGCATCGCGGAAAATTCAGCTTCGCCGCTCACATTACTAAAGCTTTTTTGGAACGACTACCCTGGTTACAACTTACATTGGATGTTTCCCATTGGTATACTGTTGCTGAAAGTTATCTCCATGACCAGAAGGAGGCACTTGAACTGGCTCTGGCGCATACAGCGCACATCCATTCGCGCGTGGGTTATACACAGGGGCCACAAATTACTGATCCACGCTACCACCAATGGCAGGAGGCTTTGCAGCACCATTTAAACTGCTGGGACCGGGTCTTACTTTTGCAAATGGCGGATGGGAGACGACATTTTACCTTCACTTCTGAGTTTGGCCCCTACCCTTACATGGCCAGCTCCGTAGCGCCAAATGCTGTGGCGGGATGCCAGTGGGACCTGAACAATTATATGAAAGATATGCTTAAGGGCAGATACACAAACCTATTATCAAAAGATTATGCTGGCTGAAACTACCGCTATTGATACTTCTGCAAAAAAAGGAGTGAACAAACAAATCCTCACCATAGGTGCTTTCTTTTTCATTTTTGGTTTCATCACCTGGGTAAACGGAACTTTAATCCCCTATCTCAGAATAGCCTGCGAACTGGAAGAGTGGCAGGCTTACCTGGTTACTTTTGCGTTTTATATCTCTTATACGGTAATGGCTATACCCTCCAGCAAATTACTGCAATATACAGGCATGGTGAAAGGCATGCGTGTGGGACTGATCATCATGGCAGCAGGTTGTGCATTATTTATCCCAGCAGCGCTTATACGGTATTATCCGTTGTTTCTCACCGGACTATTTGTTGTCGGTGCCGGAACCACGCTTCTTCAAACAGCTGTAAATCCATACATCACCTTACTGGGACCGCCAGAGAAGGCCGCACAACGCATGAGCATGATGGGGATCTGCAATAAATTCGCAGGCGTGATGGCACCGTTGATTCTTGGAGCGATCATCCTTAACAATTCTGACGGACTTATTGCTGACCTGGAACAGATGACTGCAGCGCAAAGAACTGTCCGCCTGGATACCCTGGCGCATACGGTGATCCTTCCATACATTGCTATGGCGCTAATCCTGCTGCTGATATCTTTTCTTATCAAATTTGCGCACTTGCCAGAGATCGATTCTACATCGGCATTACCAAAGGAGGATAATAAACCTGGCCACAGATTAACTCCGGCACAGCGTATTAACTTTTTACTAGGTTTTATAGCCACGTTTTCTACTGTCGGACTGGAAGTAATTGCAGGCGACACTATAGGAAACTATGGGATTTATCATGGTCTTTCGTTGAATGTAGCAAAAAACCTTACATCTTACACACTGGCTAGCACCATGGCCGGATATCTTTTTGGAGTGTATGCCATCCCAAGGTTCATTGCGCAGGAAAAAGCCTATACCTACTCCGCCTGGCTTGGAGTAATAATTGCACTTCTTGCCATATTTGTTCCGGGAACCGCATCAATCATATTCATTGCACTGCTTGGCCTGGCAAATGCATTATTATGGCCGGCAATATGGCCGCAGGCACTAAAAGGATTAACCGGAAAAATGCTAAACCAGGGTTCTGCGATACTAATTATGGGAATTGCTGGTGGCGCCATCATGCCTTTACTTTATGGTGCACTGGCAAAATATACCAATAACCAGTACGCATATCTAATTTTGATCCCCTGTTATTTCTTTAATATCTACTACAGCCTGAGAGGTCGTAAAACACAATTTACTCCATATGCTAGCTAAGAGCAACTATACACATACAACAAAAATACTGGTGACAGGATTACTCTGTCTTTTTACTATAATTCCTACTTACGCACAGGGTATCGACTATGCACGCGGAGTGGTTAAAAAGCTCACCTCGCCAGCTTTTAAAGGAAGGGGCTATGCTATGGACGGCGCAAAAAAAGCATCGGTTTACATTGCCGATGAATTCAAGAAAGATGGTTTAAGTCCGCTTAACGCAGGCTCTTACTTCCAGGAGTATCAGCTTTCCGCCAATATATTTCCAGGTGTGGTTTCCGTAAAACTGGACGAAGAAAAACTGGTTACTGCAGCCGATTACCTGATCAGTGCATCAAGCCCTTCCATAAAAGGGAAATTTGATGTGGTGACCATTAGCCGTGCGCTGTTGCACACTGAGGCACAACTGCTGGAGCTGACAGCACGGGCAAAGAGTTCATTTATTTTGCTGGATAACCGGCCGGCACAGGATGAAACATCTGCAGTGGCAGAGTTGATCAATGAAAATGTCTCCCGCTTAAAAAATGATGAAACATTACATTTTAAGGGCCTGATGATTTTTACCACAGATAAACTTACCTGGACAAGTTATACTTACCAGTCGGCGCGACCCGTGATTACCATCAACAAAAAAGATTTTGATCCGCAGCATGTCAGAACGATTACGGTACAAATTGATGCTATGTTACTCCCTGACTTTCATCCTAGCAATGTAGTAGCGATGGTAAAAGGCACTGTTGTACCCGATTCAATGCTGTTGATTACTGCTCATTACGATCACCTTGGAATGATGGGAAAGAAAGTTTACTTTCCAGGTGCGAACGATAATGCCAGCGGAACAGCATTTCTTTTGAGTATGGCTAAGTATTATGGCAGCCATCCCGGCAAATATACCATGGTCTTCATCGCCTTTTCGGGAGAAGAGATAGGAATGCTCGGTTCGCAGGCTTTTGTAGACAACCCGCTGATCGATTTGAAAAAAATAAAGTTTCTGACCAACTTTGATATGGCAGGCACGGGAGAAGAAGGAATCAGGGTTGTAAACGGAACCGTGTATAAAGACAGGTTCAACCAGCTTGTACAACTCAATGATGAGTACAAACTACTGGCAAAAGTAGATATAAGAGGCGAGTCATGTAATAGCGATCATTGCCGATTTTACCAAAGAGGTGTACCGAGTTTTTTCATATACACCCAGGGCGGAATTAAAGCCTATCACGATATTACGACAGAGCGGAGACACTGCCCTTAACCGCATTCGAAAATTATTTCAAGTTGATGGTAAAGTTCTTTGACCAGATCCGTTAAGGATCCATTGGTTCATCAAAATCTATCTGCAGGGCAGCCGCAAGCGGGTAAAATTCTGCTTCAGTATCCGAAAGTCTTTTGCCGTTTTTATAAGGTACATAGCCAAGTTCTGCTATGCAACGTTCAGGAACAACATCCGTAATATAAAAGCTCTGTGATTTAGCTGTAGAAGAAATACACGGTTTGTTCATTGGAAAACCATACCTGAAAATCAAACGGGCGCAGTTACGCAAATTAGTAGTGGTATGCCTCGCATGGGGCTCCAGCAAAATAGCTTTTTCTGGTAAATGAAGCACGTCGATCATAAATTTCTTCATCTCTATAGCCTCATTATATTTTGTTTGATAGGGATGAACACATCCCCCAGAAACCATAACAAAAGGCGCTAATCCTTTCTGATACTGTACAGCTGCCAGGCGGCACCGCAGCATTCCCTGTGCGCTCAGTTCTGTATCTTTATCATCGGGTCCGGCCCCGGGAACCAAAATAAGGGTATACTTATATTGCTCCCACTTTATTTTTTTTGCATAATCAACAGCCATTTTGTTAACTGTCTCTCCCATTGGTTCTACATCTGCCGCACGGTTTCGTCTGTTAATCTCAAGACTGTGCAAAGCAAAAGTTAAAACTGGAGAAAAAAACAGATCGTTATTTTTTGTTTCGTCGAGTGAAAGCCCTGTATTCAAGCTTAAAAGTTCAGGGTAACCTTTACTCCTGACGTTGAAACTGATTGAATCTATCCGGTCATAATTTGGCTTTTTACCCTCAGCATAAACCCCAATCGTAAAGTTTAACGCTTTTGCATCCTGTTCCCAGGCTTTAATCAGCATTTCCTTCTCTCCTATTCCTGAAAATAGAGAGTAACATCCTGAAGGGATAAGATGTTGCTTTACCAACTTACTCAGTTCGTTGTCTTTCTGGTACATCTCTCCCAACCTTTTGCTAATGTGCTGAATTTCATCCTGACCAAACTTTACGGCATCGATATAACAGCTTACTTTATTATCACAATTTTTTAATGCCCCGTTCATTTTAATCCTTTTCTCAGCCGTCAGGCTAGAAAGCTGCTGATCGTTGGTAAGCAGTTTTTTGACTTCAGGAAGTTCATTAAATAAGGTCAACAGATAATAATTTTTTGACTGTACGTAATTACCTCCACTAATCAATTTGTACTGCGGGTCAGGCGACGTTTGCTGTGCAAAACAATTATAGGTAATCAGGTAACCTGATAGTAAAAGCAGGATAAATTTCATAGGATAAAAATAATAACGAGGGTTCACAAGAAGCTTAGATCAAAGAAAACGAATTATATATTATTTATTGCCCTGTTAACAAATTGATCACACGTTTTTTACATAAAAAACATTTGGATACGCAGAATATTTTGGGAGAAAACAATGGTAAAATTCAAATTGGTCAAAATCCTCAGTGTAAACCTAAACCAATAACAAACACTAAAAACTGTATATCAATTACTTAACAACTATTTAAAGTCTAAAATAAAATTTTTAAAAAGTATTATGAAAATTTTAAAGTGTGGATTTTCTTTTATAGTTTTATTAAAATTTTTACAATGTCCAGACGCTCATTCATACTTTCAAACGCACATCTTGCAATTATTAAAGCTTTATACTTTAATAAAGCGATTAGCGCATTAGAAATTAGCAAGCTTACGGGGGCTAGTATTCCTACTATCACTAAACATCTTGATGAGTTAATTTCTGCCGGATACATTATTGAAAAAGGTTTTGCACAATCTAACAGTGGCAGGAGGCCTATGCAGTATGGGCTAACTACTGAACATCAGTATATACTTTCTGTTGCAATGGACCAGTTTTACACCCGTATGGTTCTGGTTGACATGAACGGAGAGTTTATAACTGAAATCTATGAAACAGAAATCAATCTCAATGATGATCCAGCTGCATTGGAGAAGCTGATCAGTTCGGTTAAAGATTTTATCAGTTCAACCGCAATTGAAAGCGACGAAATATTTGTCGCAGGTATTTCAATGCCAGGTTTTATTGATGTACAAAATGGTAATAACCGCAGCTTTCTCCACGTGGAAGACCTTAACCTTCGTGAGTATTTAACCGAACAGTTGTCTGTACCAGTTTTCATAGACAACGACTCCAGCGTAATCGCACTTGCAGAATTGAAATTTGGAGCTGGTGCCGTGAAGACTGAAGTCATGGTAATTAACCTGAGTTGGGGAATAGGTCTTGGAATGATTATCAACAATAAGATTTACCGCGGATTCAAAGGGTTTGCCGGTGAATTCAGCCATATTCCAATTTTTGATAATGATAAAATATGCAGCTGTGGCAAAAGAGGTTGCCTTGAAACTCAGGCTTCGCTGATTACCATTGAAGATAACGCAGTAAACGAAATCAATAATGGTACATTCACCAGTCTCCGACTTGATAATGAGAGAATAAGTATAGAGCAAGTTATTTCGGAGGCTTTCCAGGGAGATTCTTTGTCCATCAGGCTGTTATCTTATGCCGGTTACCAAATTGGACGGGCTATCGCTATTCTGATCCATATTTTAAATCCGGAAGTAATTGTATTGAGCGGACGCGCAAGCAGGGCAGGCAAGTTTTGGCTCGCGCCGGTACAGCAGGCAATCAATGATTACAGTATCCCAACAATAACTGAAGGTACAGACCTGGTTCTTTCTCAAATGGGCTTTAATGCACAACTGATAGGTTCAGCAGCACTTGCGGTTGAACAAATGAGCAAAGAACTTTTCCATCAGCAACAAACATCTATAAATAATAATCAATAATTCACCACAAACTAACAACCCTAAACTATCAAAGTATGCAAAAATTTTACATGACTTTTAAGTGCTCATTAGTGCTGCTGCTGGTTTTTCTGGCAAATGCTGCTTTTGCACAAATCACGGTTACCGGTACGGTAACTGATGACGTTGGCGCGCTCCCAAATGTGAGCGTTACTATCGTTGGAAAATCGTCTGGAACACAGACAGGGCCTAACGGTAAATATTCAATTGCTGCTGATAAAGGTGCGGTACTGAAATTCAGTGCAGTAGGCTTTAAAAGCAAACAAGTGACTGTAGGCGATAATGCAGTTATCAATGTTCAACTGGCTGAAGACAATGGCCAGTTAAGTGAAGTAGTAGTAACTGCTTTTGGTATCAAAAGAGAAGCTAAAGCTTTAGGTTATTCCGCAAGTACGGTTAGTGCTAAAGAGCTGACTGAAGCTGGTAACACAAACTTTGCATCTGCATTGTACGGTAAGGCACCAGGTGTAAAGTTAAACACGTCTCCAGGTGGAGCAAGTAGCGCGGTAAACGTGCAAATTCGTGGTATTAACTCTATTAATTATAATGGACAACCATTATACGTAGTTGATGGGGTAATATTAAGAAACATGGGTCAGGGAGGTTCTTCAGGATTAAACAACGGAGGCTTTTATGATGATCAGCGGATCAGAGGTAACGGAATTCTTGATATAAATCCGGAAGACATCGAAAGCCTTACTGTTCTGAAAGGAGCAAGTGCAACAGCATTGTACGGTTCTGATGCAATCGGTGGAGTAATCGTAATTACGACCAAAAAAGGTGTAAAAGGCAAGGGACTTGGGATTGACTTCAATTATTATGGAACGTTGGAAAACGCTGCGTTTCTTCCAGACTACCAAAACGTTTATGGACAAGGCTATGACAGGGCAACAAATCTTTCAGTTGGTGCGCAAGAAGATGGTTCATTCGTTGACGCTGCTTCTCCTGCAGGATGGAGACCAAATTTCAGGGCTTATTACCAGTTTGGGCCGAAAATGGAAGGTCAACAAGTAAGATGGTGGGACGGATCTATCCGTGCTTACTCTCCACAGCCTGACAACTATAAAGACATTTTTAGAACTGGTTACAGCTCATTGGCAAACGTGTCTATTTCAAAACAAACAGATGATTTGAACTACCGTATATCCGCATCACGCTTAGATTACAATGGTATTCAAAGAGAATCCAACCAGAAAAAAAATACCTTTGCATTGAACAGCACTATTAAATTATCACCAAAGCTTAGTGTTGACCTGGTAGCAAATTATGTGAATACAATCACGCATAACAGGCCTTATCTTACAAACAGATTAGCTGCTTCATTTGACGGTTTTTTTGGTAGAAATGAAGATGTAAACCTGATCCTTGATAAATTTCAAACTTCTCAGGGATACAAATGGGTACCTTTCAATCAAACAGCCAGAAACCCAGAGGAAGCATTTATTTTCAATGTTAGACCTAACTTGTACGACTATTTCTGGACTACACAGAAGAATAAATATGATGAAAATGAAAACCGTCTGTATACCAGTGCTACTGCCAACTGGGAAGTTGTAAAACATTTAAAATTACGGGGACGTATTGGTAATGATTACACTGGAAAAAATGTTGAGGATAGACAGTTTAACGAATATCCTGTTGCATTTAATACGGGCACAAGTACTGGTGCTTATACCGTCCAGAAAGGTATCTATTCCATAGTTTACGCGGATGCATTATTAACTTATGCTAACAATCTGACAAAAGATCTTGAATTTTCTGCTAGCGGTGGTTTTACAACCAGAAGTGAAAGATACAACGACCAGTCATCAGGTACAAGCAATGGATTGGTAATAGAAAACTTTTTCTCATTAAACAATTCGACAGGTCTTATTAACGCAACCTCCACCACACAGGAATTAACTAAATATGGTTATTTCGGAGTTCTGAATTTTAACTACAAAAATTTCCTGTTTTTGGAAGGAACGGCGCGTCAAGAGTTAGCATCAACACTTCCCCCAAAGAATAACAGTTATTTCTACCCATCAGTTAATGCAGGATTTGTATTTACTGATGCATTTAAAAGCAACATTCCTTCTTTCTTAAGCTTTGGTAAGCTTAGGGCATCTTACGGTGTAGTTGGTAATCCTGCTGCGATCTATAAATCTAACATCTTATATGCATTAAAATCATTGCAAACCCCAACTGGATCCGTGCCACAAGCCTCATTAGGTAGTACAGACTATGGTAATAGCTTCCTTACGCCTGAAAAGAAATATGAAAAGGAATTTGGATTAGAGACCAGAATGTTTAATGACAGGTTCGGTTTTGATTTTACCTTCTATGATAACAGAATAAAAAATGTAATTCTAAATCTACCTGTTGCATCAAGCGTTGGTGCAGGAACCCAAATTGTTAACATTGGTGAAATTGGGAACAGAGGATATGAGCTTGCACTGAATGGTAGCCCATTGGTTGGAAGATTTAAATGGCAAACAAGGGTAAATGTTGCACTTAATACCGCAAAAGCTTACACATTAGGTCAAGGTGTAGATGAAATTCGAATGTATACTGCAGAAGGAAATGCGATCAAGGTTGTAGTTGCACCAAATGAAAAGATGGGTAATATTTATGTAAACCCACTTAAAACTGATGCAAACGGAAACAATGTGATTAGCTCTGATGGTTTTCATATCATTGATAACACGAAGTATGTAAAAGCAGGTAACGTTCAAGCGGGTGTTACTGGTGGTTTTTCTAACAGCTTTAGTTATGATAATTTCTCACTGAACGTTTTGGTAGATTACCGTTTTGGTGGCCAATTGGTTTCTTCTCCACAAAAATACCAATTAGGTGCAGGTATGTTTAAAAGCACATTGAAATACCGTGACAGCGAAAATGGCGGTTTGACTTACTATATCAATCCAAGCGGCGAGTACGTACAGATCCCTGTAACACAAACCGCTGGCCCTGGGGGAGAAAAAGTCTATCATGATGGTTTAATTCTGCCAGGAGTTTTAGAGAATGGACAGCCTAACACAAAAATCATTGACGCAGCTAGTTATTATCCAACAGAATTTGATGCTTCCGGAAACGCGAACAACATGGATGGCGCGATTTACGATAACAGTTTTGTGAAATTAAGAGAAGTAGTCCTTGGTTACAGATTGCCTTCTAAAGTAGCCAGCAAAATTGGCATGAGCAATTTAAGGATTTCCTTAATCGGACGTAACTTATTGTATTTCTGGAAAACGCTTAAAAACTTAGACCCTGAAACAGTAGTGGGTAACCAATGGTACAAACAAGGGGTTGATGAAGGATCTTTACCTGCTACCCGCAGTTATGGCTTTTCTATCAATGCAAGTTTCTAATTCATAATTTTAAATATCAATCAGATGAAAAAAATATATTTCAAATTATTCTTCGTTGTTTTTGCAATGGCATCACTTACTGCCTGTAAAAAAACGCTGGAAGAAAAATACAACAATCCTGAACAGTCCGCTGTTCAGAATATACCGACGTTTTTTACCGCTCTATTAAACAGTGATCGCGTAAGACCGGCATATTGGAATATCCGTACAATGTTGCTGCCACATATGGCCGTTTATTCTCAGACTGCGTCTTTTATCAATGAAACAAACGTCTTCAGACAAAGCGATAGTTATACAGGTCAATATTGGGCCGATTTCTATTATCCGGCGGGTAATGGCAGCGGACCGATGGCCTTGTATCGTCAGATGGAAACTACCTACAGCTCTTTGGAGCCAGCAAATCAGGCAAGTTCCCAAATTTTTATGCAGGCAGCAAAGGTGCAATTAATTGATCAGGCATCTCAAATGGTGGATCTTTGGGGCGATATTCCTTACAGTGAAGCTGGTAGTCTTGAGACTTCCCAAACAATAAAAAATGCAAATTTTGATGATGCAAAAGCATTATATACTTCATTCATAGCTGATTTGGATGCTGCTAATACGTTTTTTACTACAGCAACCACTAATGCCTCTTTTACAAAACAGGATATTCTGTTACTGGGAAGTGTAGACAAATGGAGAAGATATACAAACTCACTGCGTCTTCGCTTGCTGATGCGTATCTCGTTTGTTGATGAAGCTACTGCAAAAACAGCAATAGGTGCTATGTTGTCCAATTCTACAAAGTACCCTTTAATGGACGGTGGAAATGTTGGCGCATACAGCCCTGCAAACTCAGATGCACTTTTAGTACCATTGACTACCAACAATGATAACCTAAATAGCGCGTTAACTGAGATCGGTAGTTATTACGCTACTGACGTAATGCTGAACAAGGTTATGCTTCCTGCAAATGATCCCCGAATCCCGGTAATGTATGATAAATACGGAGCTACTGTGGCTGGTAAATTTGTCCCTAATAAAACGTACCGCGCTATGCCGGCCACGTATACTTCTGGCCAAACCGATACTGCGTACACTAAGTATGCTATCCTGGATTCAGTAACGTACCTCCAAAATAAAAGCCTTCCGGGAATTGTATTTACCGCTGCAGAAACCAACTTTTTAAAAGCAGAAGCCTTTGAAAGATGGGGTGGCGGTGATGCTAAAGGCACCTACGAAACGGCAGTTACACAAGCTGTTTACTTTGTATACTATTTAAATGGAGTATCTAGTGGTAAGGCCTTGGCACCTACAGATATTGCACCGTTCCTAGCCTCGAGCACAGTTTCTTATACTGGAACAAGCACTGAACGACTGGCTAAAATCTGGACGCAAAAATGGTTAAACTTTGGCTTCCTGCAAAGCAAACAAGCATGGGCTGAATACAGAAGAACTAAATTTCCTGTATTAACTTTCACTACAACAGGTAAAGCAACTGGATTTGAAACTCCTCCAACACGCTTAATTTACCCGATTGTTGAGACAGGTTACAACAGCAACTATTCTAAAGTAAAAGCAAAAGATACCAGACTTACTAAAATATTCTGGGACGTGAAATAAGCAGTGTAGACTTATTAAAACGTTTAAATAGAAAGGGAGGTTGTCGTAATGGCATCCTCCCTTTTTGTTTAAATGCACAACCTCATGTGTGCCTGTCAATAAAAAATAAAACTATTATTTATTGTTTTCCGTTGTGTTTGACAGAGATTAATGTTGTGCAATGAAGAAATATATACATGTAGTTGAAGATAACGAGGATATCAGATATATCGTGGAGTTTTTCCTTTCTGATTATGATTATGAAGTGCAGCTATCAGCAACAGTGAAAGATTTCGTTTCCAGTACGAAAAACCCATACCCGGATTTGTACCTGATTGATGTAATGCTTCCTGATGGTAACGGACTTGAGATATGCAGGCATATCAAAACTAACAACAAAACTAAACATATTCCTGTTATCATTATGTCAGCGCATATAAACGAACATGAGGTAAAGAGACAAGCCAATGCAGATGATTTCATCAGTAAACCTTTTGATCTCAATCATCTTGTTGCACGTATAGAAAAACAGTTACACCCCTCTTGAGCGCAGGAGCAAATAAAATCGCGTTTTACGCTGATAATCAAATCAATATATGTAATTACCATATATAATTTTTACTTAACAATACCTATATTTGAAATATGTCCAAATTAATACAAGTCATAGAAGATGATGAAGCAATACGCGATGTAATAGAGTTTATTTTGCAGGAGTCAGATTATGATGTTACGGTTGCTTCAAACGCCAAAGAATTCAAGGTAAACCTTTTCAACACCTTACCTGACCTTATACTAATGGATGTGAGACTTCCGGATGGAAACGGATTACAGCTGTGCAGAAAATTAAAACAAAGCCTTGATACCAGACACATCCCTGTAATTATCATGTCGGCTCATGCTTCGGCTGAAGAAAGCAGTAAAGAAGCTTTCGCTGATGATTATATTGCTAAACCTTTTGACCTGAAAGAATTATTGAAGCGCATTGAGAGACAATTAGAATAAACATAAAAATACCGCTATGATCTACTATCCAATCCAGAGTCATCAGGAAATACTACAAGTGAAACGGCTTTCACTTACTGTTCCGCTATTTAAAATCCTGCACAATGAAGGATCGATGGAGATTTATTGGAACAAGTTTTCAGGGCATTGGTCTACCCTGTTCCGTTCTAATCCAAACGATAATCATCAGGCCCCCGCTATAGGGCCTGATATTGAAGAATTTTATAGTCACATTGCCGTTCCGGTCTATCCTTAACGCCCTAAATTCAGCTCTTAAGCTTCCCTACTCTACCAAGGTACTGATTTGGATCAATATAGATCCCTGCCTGTTTCTGGAAATCATCCGGAAAAGATCCTGTTTGCTCTTTAAAGAACCCTTCTGAAATAAGGCCGATCACTAAAGCCTAACTCGCCGGCAATTTCTTTTAGTGTATTTTACTAGTATAATTTTCTGCCATGCTTTCAGGATTTCCCTGTCATGGAGCTCCACACCTGTTTTGTTCAATTTCATTCCCTTTTTTCCGCTCGGCCTCTTCAGGTTCATGCAGGGATATCTCATTTTGTTACTATATAATCAATGTAATACCTGCGCCTGTGATCAGTCCGATAATATACTTTATAACTAAATGACGTGTTGGACTATTGGGAAATTGAGGTGGACATCTTTGCTAAATGCATTTTTTTATGTCATTTCTGTGATCACAACAGTAGAATATTTCCTGATAGTCCAACATAATGCGCATATAGTCTAACGTACCGGGCAACGGTGCGGCCTACCTTTGGCCCAGAGAAATTAAGCATGAAAGAACCAAACCACCAGGAAATCGCTGCCGGACTGAAAAGCAACCTGCAATTGATTTTACAAGAGAACATAAAGTTAGAAGAGAAAATAGATTTTAACCAGGTGGCACTTTTGCTACCATATATAAAAAAGGCCGACCGGATATTCCTTATAGGCGCAGGGCGCTCTGGTTTGGCACTCCGTTCTGCGGCAATGAGGCTGATGCATTTCGGTTTAACTGTTTTTGTTGCAGGAGAAACCACCACACCAGCTATCAGGGAGGGCGATCTGCTGATCACTGCCTCAGGATCAGGCACTACAATCACCATTGTAAAGGCGGCTGAAAAAGCCAGTCAGGCAAAGGCTACTGTGGTAACATTTTCTACTACGTCGGATTCACCACTGGCCAAACTTTCAGAACTTGTTGTGATCCTTCCTGCGGCGCAAAAGCAGGACCATGGTAAAACCATTTCCTCACAATACGCTGGAAGTTTGTTTGAGCAAGCCTTGCTCTTATTATCCGATGCGATTTTTCAGACCCTTTGGGCGGCAGATGGGACACCTGCCGAGGAGTTATGGAAGAGACATGCAAACCTCGAATAACAGTAAATAATTAATACTCATAAATATAAAATTAAATATCATGGCAAAATTACAAGTCGCAATTGACCTATTAACTACAAAAGATGCATTGGCACTGGTTGCAAAAATTGCTCCTTATATTGACATCATTGAACTGGGTACTCCCCTTATTAAACAAGAAGGACTGGCAGTAGTTACTGCTATGAAAGCTGCATATCCTGATAAACTGGTTTTCGCTGATATGAAAACTATGGATACAGGTGAACTTGAAGCAGACATTGCTTTTAAAGCCGGAGCGGATTTAGTGACTATCCTTGGAGCTGCCGGAAATGCAACAGTAGCTGGCGCGGTTAAAGCTGCAAAAGCACATGGTAAAGGTATCGTGGTAGACACAATTGGTGTTGCAGACCGCGTAACACGTGCACAGGAAGTAACTAAATTAGGCGTAGAATTCGTTGAATTACATGCAGGTTTAGATGAGCAATGGACTGATGGATATTCAATTCAGGTTTTGATTGATGAAGCTGCACGCGCAGGTGTACCGGTTTCAATTGCAGGTGGTGTAAACATCGACAATGTAGCTGCCGTAGTTAAAGCAGGAGCTGTAGTTGTTGTTGCTGGTGCTGCTATCTATGGCGCAGAAGATCCTGCTGCCGCTGCTAAAGCATTACGTGAGGCAATTGATGCTGCATAAGCATTTATAATTTTACAAAAGGGGGATTTGTCTGTTGGCTAATCCCCTTTTTGCGTTAAAACAACGGAATAAAAATTACGCCAGCGCACCATCAATACTTTCGTCTTGGAACAATGTTTGTTGTATTTTTTTACATCAGGACATAAAATCATTTTATATGACTAAAAGGATACATATACTTGAAGACGACAGCGATATCCGTTATATTATTGAGTACTTATTAAAGGATCAGGGGTACGAGTTACATCTTTCATCGTCACTGAGTGAACTAAAAACTAAACTCAGGGATTCTTTACCTGACCTGTTTATTATTGATGTGATGTTGCCGGATGGTAATGGTATAGAAATCTGCGATGATCTTAAAAACGATATGTTCACCAAACATATACCGGTAATTGTGATGTCGGCCAATCCTAGAAGTAAACAGATGAGCACTCAGGCCTGTGCAGACGATTATATCAGTAAGCCTTTTGATCTGGATGATGTAGTAACCCGCATCAACAACTTACTGGAGAAAAAACCGGCTTAGATCATAGCCTTGATAATTCGGAAAGTAAACTACGTTTTAGCGAGGTAGGCTGTAATTAGACGCGCTGTTCTTGAAGAAGCTCCAGGTTCACCCATAATTTGGGCCAACTCTTCATAGTCCTCAAGCATCCTGTCCCGGTCGGGGCCACTGGTTAACCGTACCAGGCATTCAGTGATATTCTCTGTATTGCAATCATTTTGGATCAGTTCGGTCACAACTTCTTTATTCATAATCAGATTTACCAGCGAGATAAATTTAATTTTAACCAACAGTCTTGCGATGGCGATTGAAATTGCCCCGCCTTTATACACTACTATTTGTGGCACTTTAAAAAGCGCGGTTTCCAGTGTAGCGGTACCTGAGGCTACAACCGCAGCGGTGGCAACATTTAGAAGGTCATATGTTTGGCCAAATACCAGGGTCACGTTCCTCGCCCCGATAAACTGCTGATAATATGCGGCCAGAAAACTAGGTGCGGCAGCAACGACAAACTGGTGATCTGGAAAATTTTCCGTTACACTGAGCATCACAGGTAGCAGACGCTCAATTTCCTGTTTGCGGCTTCCGGGAAGAAGGGCTATAATTTGTCCTTCATGCAGCTTATTTTTAACAATAAAATCATCGTTCGGCACAAATGCAGCTTTTTCATCCAGAAGAGGGTTTCCTACATAGTCTACTTTCATCCCCCATTCCTGGTAAAAGTCCACTTCAAAGGGCAGGATACACAACATTTTATCAACTACTTTTTTTATCTTGAGTACCCTTTTCTGGTTCCAGGCCCATACTTTTGGAGAAATATAATAACAGACCCTGATTCCGCTTTCCTTTGCAAAGGCGGCAATTTTGAGGTTAAAGCCAGGAAAGTCGATCAGTACAAGTACATCTGGCGCATATGCCTTGATGTCTGCTTTGCAGGCTTTCATATTCCTGAGGATGTTTTGCAGGTTCATTAACACTTCTGTGAAACCCATAAACGCCATTTCAGCATAATGTTTGACCAGTGTGCCGCCTTCAGCTTTCATCTTATCGCCGCCGAAATACCTGAATTCAGCATTTCCATCCTGTTCTTTCAGGGCCTTCATTAAGTTAGCCCCATGAAGGTCCCCAGAGGCTTCGCCAGCTACAAGATAATATTTCATGCCCGCGTGATTTTATAGACAAAAAAGAGCAAACCCCATATAAATGTTGCACTCAGAATACCTCTCCCTGTATTTTCCTTATTGATCTTAAAAAAGTATTTTAGTAACAGGGCATTTACGGCAATACAACCTATAAGCAGAATATCAGCCTTGGTAAGAAAAGAAATACGGTGCATGATAAACCACACTATAGAAACGAGCACGCCCGGCACAATAAGTCCAATGCCAAAACCCGCCCAAACGTTATTTTTTATTCTGTTAATCATTAAATGTCCATGAATTTAATAAGGGTATAGCGTGGTGCGCTGTAAGGTCAAACTGTACAGGAACAACAGAAGCGAAACCGTTATCAAGCGCCCATACATCTGTATCTTCGCCTTTGTCGTTGTTTTGAAATACGCCGGTAAGCCAGTAATAAGGACGTCCGTAAGGATCTTTACGCTCGTCAAATTCCTCTGCCCACTTGGCATTGGCCTGACGACAAATCTTAATACCTTTGATTCCTGCTCCTTTAGGAAAATTAACATTGAGCAGGGTAGCCTGTGGTAAACCATTTTCCAGGACCAGTTCTGCTATGCTTTTCACATATTTCAGACAGTGGCTAAAATCAGCTTCTTCCGTAAAATCATCGAGAGAAAAACCTATAGATGGTATGCCTTCTATTGCACCTTCTACCGCGGCAGACATGGTACCCGAATAGATGACATTGATAGAGTTATTCAGACCATGATTTATCCCCGAAACACACAGGTCAGGCTTTTTACCCTTAAATATCTTATTGACAGCCAATTTAACGCAATCAACCGGTGTCCCGGAACATTTATACATTTCAACACCTTCATAGAGATGAACCTTATCAAAACGTAAGGGTTTTCCAATGGTAATGGCATGTCCCATACCAGACTGCGGACCATCTGGTGCCACAACTACTATGTTTCCAAGATCCTTTACCGCTTCAATCAGGTTTTTGATACCGGGAGCTGTAACCCCGTCGTCATTAACCACTAAAATATTAGGTCTTGATTGCTCTTTCTTCATGACAGTAAAAGTACAAGATTATAGGATAAAACTGTGATTAATTCAAATTCAAAAGTATATTTGGGTAACTAACTTATTGAATATGAAAAGAAATTTATTGTTGCTATCATGTTTCCTCCTTACCGGGTCGGGCCTGATGGCACAAACAGGGTATTTATGGAAAACAGCCACTTCTGCTGGCTATACCTATAAGTATGTAACCAACGATCCTACAAAATCCAGGTTCTATACGCTGAAGAACGGTTTATCTGTGATACTTTCAGAAAACACAAAAGAACCAAGTATCCAGTACAGGATGGCCGTAAGAGCAGGAAGTAACACTGATCCCCGCACCGCTACCGGACTGGCACACTACCTGGAACATTTGCTGTTTAAGGGAACTGATAAGTTCGGAACAATGGATTATGCAAAGGAGAAACCGCTTTTAACCAAAATTGAGGGTTTATACGAAAAATACCATGCCACCACCGATCCTGCAAAACGAAAAGAAATCTATGCAGAGATTGATAAAACCTCGGGCGAAGCTTCTAATTATTCCATCGCGAATGAATACGATAAAATGATGAAGTCTATCGGGGGGCAAATTACAAATGCCCATACCTGGTATGAGGAAACCGTGTATGAGGAAGATTTCCCTTCTAATGCAACTGATAAGTTCCTTGCCCTGCAGGCTGAACGCTTTCGTGCTCCTGTATTCCGCATCTTCCACACTGAACTGGAAGCTGTCTACGAAGAGAAGAACAGAGGATTGGATAACGACTCCTGGAAAATCAATGAGAAACTGAATGCCCTGCTTTATCCTACGCACAATTACGGACAACAGACTACCATTGGTACAATTGAACACCTGAAAAATCCGTCACTCGTAGAAATTAGAAAATTCTATAATACCTACTATGTGCCAAACAATATGGCACTGGTTTTATCGGGCGACTTCAATGCAGATGAAATGATTAAAAAGGTGGATGCTGCTTTTGCTTACATGCAGCCAAAACCTTTGGTACCCTATGCTCCTCCTGCTGAAAAACCCCTCATTAAAATTCAGACTGCCGATATTTATGGCCCGAGTGCCGAAGTAGTAAGAATAGGATATCGCGGCTACGCAGAAAACACCAGGCAGAGCTTGTTGCTGGACCTGATTTCAAGCATCCTTTCCAATGACAAAGCAGGCCTGTTGGATATTAACCTGAATAAAAAGCAAAGGGTATTGAATGCTGGTGCGGGCTATCAGCAGATGAAGGACTACGGAACATTCATTTTATTGGCTCAACCGAAACAAGGACAAACATTGGAAGAGGCAAAGCAGCTTTTGTTGGAACAGATTGCCCTGTTAAAAAAAGGGGAATTTAATGAAAGCCTGATCAAAGCTACAGTTGCCAACAGCAAACTGGCCCTGTTACAGTCGTTCGACAAAAACGATTTCCGTGCAGAAACAATTACTAACGAATTTATCATGAACCGGGCTACGAAATGGGACAAAACCCTGGATGCACCGGATGCAATGGCAAAGGTTACTAAGAAAGAAATAGTAGATTTTGCAAACCAGTTTTTCAAGAATAACTATGTTGTAATCCTGAAACACAAAGGCGAAGATAAGAGCATTGTAAAAGTTGAAAAACCTGCCATCACCGCAGTTAAAACCAATACTAATGAGATATCTGGTTTTACTAAAAACTTGCTTGCAGAGCAGTCTAAACCAATTGAAGCCAGATTCCTGGACTACACAAAAGACCTGAGCTTTGGAAAAGCGGGAATTGCCGACGTGGTAACCGTACAAAACAAAGAAAACAGCATTTTCAATGTAACTTATCGCTTTGATATGGGTACCTGGAATAATAAAATGGCGCCATTCGCCGCGAAGTACCTCGCCTTCCTGGGTACCGACAAATATACTGCAGAACAAATCAGTACGCAGTTTTACAACATCGCCTGCAACTATACCTTCAACGTGAACAATGAGGTAACAACAATCACCATCAGCGGATTGCAGGAGAACTTTGATCAGGCGGTAAATCTGGTAGAGCATATTTTTGCCAACTGCAAACCCAACGAGCAGGCACTAACAGAATTAAAAAGCAGCATTCTTAAATCAAGGGAAAACACAAAACTGAACAAAGCTGCAATTCTATCAGGATTAACCAGCTATGCACAATACGGTGCTAAAAACCCGACCAACTTTGCACTGACCAATGATGAAGTAAAACAAATGACTTCGGCCCAGTTGCTGGATATCATACACAACATCAAAAATTACAAACACTCCATCAACTACTATGGCCCGGAAACGCTGGAAGTGTTCAGTAAACACATTGAGAAGATCCATACGCTGCCTTCGGCTTTTACAGAAGCAGCGCCTGCACAGAAATTTGCCTATGTAAATAACACTGATAACCAGGTTTACTTTGCCAATTATGACATGGTACAGTCCGAAATCCGCTGGGTGAGAAATACCGGTGTGTACGACCCAGCTCAGGCGGCCAAAATTAGCCTGTTCAATAGTTATTTTGGAGGAGGCATGGGATCAATTGTATTCCAGACCATCAGGGAATCGAAAGCCCTTGCATATTCAACATTTGCAGTATATGCTTCACCTGATCGGAAAGGCAAGGATTACACCATGGTTGCTTATGTAGGTAGCCAGGCGGATAAGATGCCTGACGCTGTTGTTGCAATGAACGAACTGCTGAATGTAATGCCTGAATTTGAAAAGAATTTTGAGTCTTCGAAATACAGCGCATTAAATGCAATTGAGACTTCAAGGGTAACGAAGGACGATATTATCAATCATTATTATGCTGATAAAAGACTGGGAATAGAACGTGACTCGAGGATCGATGAGTACCAGGGACTGAAACCACTTACCTTCTCTGAAATCAAGACTTTCCACGATAGCAATATAGCGAATAAGCCTTATAGCTATTGTATCGTAGCTTCGGATAAGAAAGTAAAAACTGAGGATATGCAAAAATTTGGTAAGCTGAATACGCTGAGTTTAGAGCAGATATTTGGGTACTAGTATTTGCATGATGATGCTGTTTTCAGGGGATCATCTAATTTGAAAAAACTGGTAAACGATATTCTGGCTGCATGATTTTGCTACGCAAAACAACGCTAGGCCAGAATATCGTTCACCAGTTTTTTTTTCAGATCAACCATCCAGATCTACTAAACAAGCGCGTAATCTAGTGCATTACTACATAGTATAAATAAAAATTTATAGCTCTTATTCGGACGCGTCTTGTAATAAAGAATATCGCAAACCGTCCTGGATGACCATCATGCTATTTGGATGACCTCAAAAGCAGGTAGCTCTTGTTCCGGAGTGTTGTGTATTAAAGCATTTTGCATACCGTCCTGGATGACCATCATGCTATTAGATGATCTCAAAAAAAAAGGGTAGGTCTTGTTCCGGAGTGTGGTGTATTAAAGCATTTTGCATACCGTCCTGGATGACCATCATGCTATTAGAAGATCTCAAAAAAAAGGGTAGGTATTATTCCGGCCTAGCGTCTTTTCGCGTAGCGAAATTATGCAGCCGGAATAATACCTACCCTTTTTTTAAGCGAAGTCAGAAAAAGCTTCTATTGCAAAATCTACAAAGACTTCAGCCAATCAATGACCTCATCCCGTGTCTTACCTGTCTTTTGTTGAATCCTTCCATACAACTCGTCGTCCTTACCTTCCTCATGTTTCAAATCATCATCGGTAAGATCTCCATAAGCCTGTTTCACTTTACCCTTCAACTCGTTCCATTTTCCTTTTAATTCTAACTTATCCATGGTAGTATGTTTTTTGTTTAAACTTGAACTACTATAATAACAAGGCGGATCAAAATTTGTTTTCAGGGGGCAAATCACATTATAGTTTCTGGGCTGCAGCGATAATCTCTTCGACTACTGCCGGATCAAGCAGCGTACTTGTGTCACCAAGATTTGAAGTTTCTCCTTCTGCAATTTTCCTGAGTATGCGGCGCATAATCTTACCTGAACGTGTTTTAGGCAATCCTGTTACAAATAAAATTTTATCTGGCTTGGCGATCGCACCAATTACCCGCGTAACCGTTTGCAGGATATCCTTCTTGGTCAGTTCAGCCTCATTATGCAGTTTCGGATAGATCACAAAAGCATAAATACCTTGTCCTTTAATTTCATGAGGGTAGCCAACTACAGCACTTTCCACCACACCAGCATGCATGTTTATGGCATTTTCTACCTCTGCGGTGCCAATTCGGTGACCAGAAACATTGATCACATCATCTACCCTTCCCGTAATTTTATAGTAGCCGTCTTCATCGCGCATACAACCGTCACCCGTAAAGTATAAATCAGGGTAAGTGGAGAAATAGGTTTGTTTACAACGTTCGTGGTCTCCATAAGTGGTCCGTAGCATTCCAGGCCATGGGAACTTGATGCAGAGATTTCCGTTTACCCCGTTTCCTTCGATCTCATTACCCAGTTCATCTACCAGAATAGGTTGAATGCCCGGTAAGGGTAAAGTGGCACAGGCTGGTTTTAGCGGCGTAACAAATGCTATAGGTGAAATCATCAGTCCACCTGTTTCAGTTTGCCACCAGGTATCTACGATCGGACAGTTCTTGTGACCAACCTCCTCATCAAACCAATGCCATGCTTCCTCATTGATAGGTTCCCCTACAGAACCCAATACACGCAGGCTGCTCAGGTCTATTCCCTTTAAAGGTTCAGTGCCATAACTCATCAGCGAGCGGATTGCCGTAGGGGCAGTATATAAGATATTAACTTTATGTTTTTCTATGATCTCCCATAGTCTTGATGGTGTAGGGTGTGTAGGAACACCTTCAAACATTAGTGTGGTAGCGCCTTGCGATAGCGGGCCATACACTATATAAGAGTGTCCTGTAATCCAGCCGATATCAGCCGTACAGAAGAACACCTCGTCAGGCTGGTAATTGAAAGCGTTACTGAAGGTATAACCCGCATAGACCATATATCCGCCAACGGTATGTACAACCCCTTTAGGTTTACCTGTCGAGCCTGAGGTATATAATATAAATAACATGTCTTCCGCATCCATTTCCTCGGCGGGACAATCTGTATCTACCTGTTTGATCTCATCTTCAAACCACAGGTCGCGACCTTTCAACATCGACACAGGTGTACGGGTATGGGTTAAAACGATTACTTTTTCAACAGTAGGGCAGCCTATAAGTGCATCATCGATCACTTCTTTAAGTTGGATTTGTTTGCTTCCGCGATAAGAACCATCCGCAGTAATCACAAGTTTACAGGCAGAATCATTGATTCTGTCGGCGATAGATTTGGCAGAAAAACCACCAAAAATCACTGAGTGTACAGCACCGATACGTGCACAGGCAAGGACAGCCACAGCAAGTTCCGGCACCATCGGCATATAAATACAAATGCGGTCTCCCTTAACTACGCCGTTTTTTTTCAAAACATTGGCAAAACGGCATACTTGTTCATGTAATACCTTATAAGTTAAAGTGATACTCGGCTTTTCAGGGTCATTTGATTCCCAGATGATCGCAGGCTTGTCGCCATTTTTCGCCAGATGGCGATCCAGACAATTCTCGGTGATATTCAGCTTTGCGCCTTCAAACCACTTAATATTGGGTTCGGTAAAATTCCAGGATAAAACTTTGTCCCATTTCTTTCTCCACAGAAAGTTTTCAGCTATGCTGGCCCAGAATTGTTCAGGCCATTCAACGCTGAAACGATAAGTCTGTTCGTATTCGGCTAAAGATTTGATTTGCATAATGATATTTTGGTTGTGCTAATTATAATTTGGTTTATTGTTGGTTTTTGCTGCGCTATATTAATCAAATATAATTTATTCGAAAGGTTTAAAAACAATCTACTTACAATTTATTACCGCTTTAAAGAACGTTGATAACTTTTTTTAGCTGCGCAATCGGCCGCCGTTTGTAATTACAGTGGATTTATGTACATTTGCCGAATAGAGAAACAGCACAAACCCGTATTATTTCAAAAATAATCGCATGTAGTATTGGTTGTTACAATTATTTTTGTGATATTTGCACACTCTTAAAAAAATTAAGCGAAGAACAATTAACAATATATATTAAAGGCATGTCTAGAGTTTGTGATTTAACCGGAAAAAAGGCAATGAGTGGTTTTAATGTTTCTCACTCAAACGTTAAAACTAAACGTAAGTTTTATCCCAACTTACAACTTCAGAAATTTTATATTCCTGATGAAGACCGTTGGATAACACTGAAAGTTTCTACTTCAGCTATCAAAACCATCAACAAGATTGGTATTACTGAAGCGATTAACCGTTTCGTTAAAAAAGGATTTTTGTAAAAAACATTGTTGATGTGAAATCAACTAAAACAATAAAAAAATGGCAAAAAAAGGTAACAGAGTACAAGTTATTCTAGAATGTACAGAGCATAAAACTAGCGGCATGCCTGGTATGTCTAGATATATCTCTACAAAAAACCGTAAAAACACTACTGAGAGATTAGAATTGAAAAAATTCAATCCAGTGTTGAAGAAAGTAACTGTACACAAAGAAATTAAGTAATATACATTTCCAATCTATTTAGATCATGGCAAAAAAGGTAGTTGCAACCCTTAAAACGGGTAAAGGTAAAGAATATTCAAAAGTTGTTACGATGACTAAATCACCAAAAACTGGTGCTTATTCTTTCAAAGAAGTTATCGTTCACAACGATCACGTTAAAGATGCTATTGCTGGAACAAGCAAGTAATTTTAATATTTAATCATATTAAAGCCGTCCCATCATTTTGATCGGAGGGCTTTTTTTGTTTTCATCTACATTTCTATGGGATTATTTGATTTCTTCAAGAAAAAGGAAACTGCTCCTGAAGCTCAGGAGGCACTAAGCAAAGGTTTAGAGAAAACTAAAGAGGGCTTCCTTAGCAAAATCACCAAAGCTGTCGCCGGAAAATCGACCGTGGATGATGATGTTTTAGATAACCTCGAGGAAGTACTGGTTACATCTGATGTCGGCGTTACCACTACGCTTAAAATCATAGAACGTATTGAAGCACGGGTAGCTAAAGATAAATACCTTTCCACTTCAGAACTAAACCTTTTATTGCGCGATGAGATTCAGCTTCTGCTGGCCGAAAACAATAGCAATGATTTCCGCAGTTTTGAATACGGTGACCACAAGCCCTACGTAATTATGGTAGTTGGCGTTAATGGTGTGGGTAAAACTACAACTATTGGTAAGCTGGCACATAAACTCAAAGCTGAAGGGCTCAAAGTTGTATTGGGGGCCGCAGATACGTTCCGCGCCGCTGCTGTAGAACAGATTAAACTTTGGGGTGAAAGAATAGATGTAAGGGTAGTTGCACAGGCGATGGGTTCAGATCCTGCATCTGTAGCGTACGACACTATACAGTCTGCTGTAGCCAATGGAGAAGATGTAGTGATCATTGATACCGCAGGACGTCTGCACAATAAAATAGGGCTGATGAACGAGCTTGGGAAAATCAAAAAGGTAATGGAAAAAGTTATTCCGGGTGCCCCACATGAGATCCTGCTTGTGCTTGATGGTTCTACCGGACAAAACGCTTTTGAACAATGTAAACAGTTTACAGAAGCAACGGATGTAAATGCCCTGGCAATAACAAAACTTGATGGTACCGCCAAAGGTGGCGTAGTGATTGGTATCTCTGATCAGTTTAAAATCCCCGTAAAATATATAGGGGTTGGGGAAGGTGTAAATGACCTTCAATTATTTGATAAAAAAGCTTTTGTTGACGGACTATTTAAATAGTTGCGTTTCAACATTTGCATTGATATATACACAAGATGAACACAAAAACCGCGTCCAGGATTATACCCGTTAAAAAACCGAAGATCAATGTTATTACATTGGGCTGTTCGAAGAATATTTATGATTCGGAGGTTTTAATGGGTCAATTAAGAGGGAACAGCATGAATGTTGTTCATGAGGCTAATGATGTCAACAAAGACGATATCATTGTGATCAACACCTGCGGCTTTATAGATAACGCAAAACAGGAATCAATTGATACGATTCTTCAATACAGCCAGCTGAAAGACGCTGGAAAAGTAAGCAAGGTAATAGTGACCGGATGTCTATCAGAAAGGTACAAACCAGAGCTGGAAGCAGAAATCACCAATGTTGATGCCTTTTTTGGAACCAACGACCTGCAAAATATCCTGCACTCGCTTGGTGCAAATTATAAACATGAATTGATTGGCGAGAGACTGCTGACCACACCTTCGCACTTTGCATATTTTAAAATTGCTGAAGGTTGTAACCGTCCTTGTTCCTTCTGTGCCATCCCGTTAATGCGAGGAAAACACGTTTCTACCGAAATGGAAGCATTGGTACATGAAGCAAAGATTTTAGCAGCTAACGGAACTAAAGAACTGATCCTTATTGCGCAGGACCTTACCTATTATGGTCTTGATATTTATGGCAAACGTAACCTCGACGAATTGTTGAGACGTTTGTCAGACATCAACGGTATTGAGTGGATCAGGTTACAATATGCTTATCCTTCTGGTTTCCCAATGGAAATCCTGGATGCTATGAACGAGCGTGAAAACATTTGCAATTATCTGGATATGCCACTTCAACATATTACTGATAACATGTTGAAGTCGATGCGTCGTGGTATCACTAAACAGAAGACGATTGATATTGTAAACCAGATCAGGGATAAAGTGCCAAATATCGCTATGCGTACCACACTGATCTGTGGATATCCGGGCGAAACCCAGCAGGATTTCGAAGAAATGCTCAGATGGGTTGAAGATACCAGGTTTGACAGGCTAGGATGCTTCACCTACTCACACGAAGAGAAAACCCATGCACATAATTTAGTAGACGACGTTCCTGAAGAAGTAAAACAGGAACGTGTAGATGCCATTATGGAATTGCAACAGGGAATTTCATTTGACATTAATCAGGAAAAAGTAGGAAATACATACAAAGTATTGATAGACCGGAAAGAAGGCGACTTCTTTATCGGCCGTACCGAATACGATTCTCCTGAGGTGGATAATGAGGTTTTAATTGATGCAAGTACTGGTTACGCTGCTACTGGAAGTTTTGTAAATGTTCACATCGAACGTGCGGAAGACTTCGATCTGTATGGACAGATTGTAAAATAATTCAGGCATTTAATAAATTGTGGTTTATTAGCTTAATTTCGTGGCAATGCAGGCGAAGTACATCACTTATCAACAAACAAATGCTTTTTCTTCCGTTGTATTAGATTACATCGACGAAAAAGATAAGCTGGAGTCTTTTTACAGGTACTCCCCTACTCTTCAGGGCTTTGAAAAAGCAATTGGAGAAAGGAAGTTTTCGGGCAACCGGAATTTACTTGTCAATATCCTGCAGCAGCAGTATGGACAATTGAACCCTCCTGCACTTGTTACCCAGAATATTACCTCTTTAGCTGATGACCGTACGTTTACCATTACGACTGGTCATCAGCTCAATATATTCACCGGTCCCCTTTACTTTATCTATAAGATTGTTTCAGCGATTAAGCTGGCGGCCGACTTAAAAATACAGTTTCCGGATTATAATTTTGTTCCGGTATATTGGATGGCTACGGAAGATCACGATTTTGAAGAGATCAACCACGTTAAAGTTGAAGACAAAATGATCAGCTGGCAGACTAAAGCTGCGGGTGCTACGGGACGAATAAATACTTCAACATTAACGGAAGCATTATCGGCGTACAAGGGTTATCTGGGTATCGGAGAAAATGGCGCTGCATTTTCAACGCTGGTGGAAAAAGCCTACTCTGGTAACAAATCTCTAGCGAACGCAACACGTGAGCTTGCTAACGCACTCTTTGGTCAGTATGGATTAGTTTGTGTAGATGCAGACGAGCCTGCCCTTAAAGCTCAGTTTGCTGAAATCATTTATCGTGATATCACCGAACAGAATAGCTTCAAATTTATTTCAGAAAGTAATAAGGCCCTTGAGGACCAGGGCTACAAAACACAGGTAAATCCGAGAGAGATTAACTTCTTTTATATGGACGACCAGCTACGCGAGCGGATTGTAGAAGAGCACGGCGAATACAAGGTACTCAACACGTCTATCAGCTTCAGCGCTGAAACCCTAAAGGCCGAAATTGATTCACATCCGGAGCGGTTTAGCCCTAATGTGGTGATGCGCCCTGTATATCAGGAAGTCATCCTGCCTAACCTTGCCTATATCGGTGGTGGTGCCGAAACCACATACTGGTTGCAGTTAAAAGCAAATTTTGATTTTTACCAGGTCTTCTATCCTATCCTGATTCTAAGAAATTCGGCCCTGGTGATTGACGAAAGGAGCGCACGCAAAATGCAGATCCTGGATATCAGTTCCATCAGCTTGTTTAATACAGACGAGCAATTAAAAAATCAATGGATAAGGGCCCATGTGGGTGATTCGCTGAGTTTGGATGATGAGCAGAGGGCAATTAGAGCTGTATTTGACCAAATCAAACTGAATGCTTATAAAATAGATAAAGGATTGTCCATATCCGCTGAAGCAGCAAAAGTGAAAACATTGAAGCTGGTTACTAACCTGGAAAAAAAACTGCTCCGTGCCGAAAAGCGGAAGCATACCACTGCGCTGGCACAGATAGACAACCTAAAGAACAAGTTGTTCCCTTCCGGCGTATTACAGGAAAGGGTCCTTAATATTGCACCGATGTACGTACTCTACGGAGAGGATTTTATCAATAGTTTAGTAACAGCGTTCAAACCGCTGGATCATAAATTTACGGTCTTATACGCCTAAACCTGTCAAATGAATGTTTATACTTTTACCGAGACCCACCTCAGAAACTTTACGCGTAATGTATTTTTGAAAATGGGCTGCAATGCAGCAGACGCAGAACTGGCAACTGATGTGCTTTTGCGTTCAGACCTTAGAGGCATAGATTCTCATGGAGTAGCACGCCTGAGTGGTTATATCAGACTTTGGGAAAAGAAACGAATTAATGCCAGCCCACAAATCAAGGTCGTACACGAAACACCAACCACAGCAACTGTTGATGGTGACGGCGGACTAGGACTGGTTGTAGCACCTTTTGCAATGAAAATTGCTA
>Ga0247816_10000019_pt1 | contig 83866 bp, 62 predicted proteins | sample UWRJL209509C1_FD_179930 | JGI IMG/M metagenome (GOLD analysis project Ga0247816, IMG submission 179930) | Plant litter microbial communities from Arlington Agricultural Research Station in Wisconsin, United States - UWRJ-L209-509C-1 | ecosystem: Environmental > Terrestrial > Plant litter >...
GCTACATATAACAGTAAAACCATACAGCTGGCCAGTCCTATAGCCAGTCCGCCAACATTAATTAATGTATAACCTTTGTTTTTCCAGAGGTTCCTAAGTGCGATTTTGAAATTCAGTCTGAACATGTGATCAGGATTAAGGATTACGAGTGATTGGAGTTTATCTATTCATATTTTAATGCATCAACAGGGTTGGCCGTTGCGGTTCTGTAGGCTTGAAAACTGACCGTAAGGAATGCGATCAGCATGGTACCCCCTGAGGCAACCAGTAGTATCCACCAGGAGATATCCGTATGGAATTCGAACTTGAGGAGCCAGTTGTGCATTACATAATAAGACAGCGGGAGGGTAATTACTATGGCCGCCAGGATCATTTTAAGAAAAGAAAATGATAATAATTGCATGAGGCTATATACAGAAGCGCCCAAAACTTTTCTTATACCAAATTCTTTCGTCCGTTGTTCGGCGCTATAGGCTACCAGCCCAAACAGTCCTAAACAGGAAACGAAAATTGCCAGTCCACCAAACAGGTTGGACAAGATTCCGAGTGTCCTTTCCTTCTTCAACAGGTCGGCATACAGCGTGCTGGTAAACGTCATTTCTACCGGATAAGCCGGGTTAATCTGTTTCATAATCCGCTCTATATTATCTGTATTTTGTTGTAAGCTATTGGCTGGGTTAAGGCGCATGGTCACACTCCCTTTGTCCGTTTTGCTATAGTAGATCAGCATTGGATAGTTAGATTTATAGGGTGAATCCCATACATAATCTTCAAAAACTCCAACCACATTGAATTTTCTGCCGCCCATGCTTAATGTTGTTCCAATCGGGTTTTTTAAACCCATCGTCTTAACCGCGGAAGTACTTACCAGCACAGCTGCGCTGTCAGATGCATAATCTTCAGAAAAATCCCTGCCCGATGTAAGCTTCATGCCAGCGGTTTTGATGAAATCGTACGTAGTACCGATTCTATTAAACATAATACTGCTTTCTGCCTGCGTCATTCCCGGCCATTGCAAACTGTTGAAGTTCTGTCCATGGTGCAGCAGGCCTATGGATGATTGAAAAACGCCGGTGACCGCACCAGATTTAAGAAGTTCATTTTTGAACACTTCAAACCGATCCCGCAGCTGTCCGTCCTGCGGGATCTCAACCAGCGCGTTTAAATCTACACCTGTAGGCCTGTTTTTTATGAACTGGATTTGTTTATAAACAACCAGTGTGGAAACGATCAGCAAAATAGCAAAACAAAATTGACCGATGATGAGTATTTGTCTCAAACTCAAGGAAAAGAAACTTCTGCTGATGACCTTCCGTTTAAGGGTTTGTATAGGGTTAAAAGACGACAAATAAAACGCAGGGTAACTGCCTGCGATGAGGCCGGTAAATAAAACGATCCCAAAAACTGCGAGCCAGCTGCCGGCACTAAAATGAGAGATATCCATTTTAATCTGCAGCAGGTTACTGAATGCAGGAAGACATATTTCAACCAGGATGATGGCAATTATCACACTTAAAAAGGTCAATACCATAGATTCAGTGAGAAACTGAAAGATGAGCGATGCGCGTGTTGCCCCAATAGTTTTTTTGATCCCTACCTCTTTGGCACGTTTTTCAGATTTAGCCGTGGCCATATTCATGAAGTTAACACAGGCAATTAACAGTATACCAATGGCCAAACCCATAAACATCCACACCTGATCTATATCGCCACCAACACTTTTTCCATTTACAAACTTACCATACAAATGCAGTTTGCTAAGAGGAAAGAAAAAATGGGGCTGTGTGGTACTTTTCGTATTTCGTTTAACCAGTTGCGCCATTTTTTTATTGACAGCTGAAAGATCTGCATCAGGCGTAAGGCTAACCAGCGTGACAAAACTATAATTGCTCCAGTTGATGTCGCGGACAAAGTCGTACAAATTTGCGTACAAGGACCATGGCATTAAGTAATCAAATTTATTTGAGCTATTTTCAGGAAGGTCTTTAATTACCCCGGTCACTTTCAGATCGGTTTTATCCATATAACGGACAGATTTGTTGAGTACATCTGCCGATCCGAATAAGATACGGGCCATACTTTCTGTCAGTATAACAGAGTTGGGTAAGACTAATGCAGTAGCGGGATCACCATGTATGAATTCGTATTCATAAATTTTAAGCAGATCAGGATCTGCAAATTTTGAGTTTTTCTTAAAACTGTTCTCACCGTTTGCAATCAGTTCTTTTGCACCATAGTTCATCCGGCTGATGTACTGTACTTCTGGAATCCCTTGTTTTATCAATGGCGCAAAGGCAGTGGTGGTGCCATCAAAAGTCATTATATCATTACCAGAATCATCTGTGATGTGGGTCATTGCCTCATAAACGTTCTCAGAATTTTTTGCGTGTTTATCAAAGTTCCATTCATACGAAACATAAATCAGCAGCAGAAGGCAGGCGGTTATACCGATTGATAACCCCAGCACATTAATCAGCGAAGAAACTTTGTTTTTCCAAAGGTTCCGCAATGCGATTTTAAAGTTTAATTTAAACATTGTAAATATGATTTGGTGAATATCAATGGACTATTATTCGTATTTTAATGCATCAACAGGATTTGCTTTGGCAGCCCTGTATGTTTGAAAACTTACCGTCAGCAGGGCAATTCCGATTGTGCCCGCAGCTGCCACAACAATCATTATCCAGCTCACTGAAGTATGAAATTCAAACCGCTTTAACCAATTATCCATCACATAACTTGCTACAGGAACTGCAATAGCGATCGCTATCAGCACCATTTTTATAAAACTAAATGACAGCAGGCGCATTAGGCTGCTCACCGAAGCACCGAGTACTTTTCTTACCCCAATCTCTTTAGTCCGCTGCTCGGCGCTGAAAGCTGCAAGTCCAAATAAACCCAGACAGGAAATGAAGATTGCCAGTCCCCCAAAAATGTTGGATAACAAACCCAATATTTTCTGCGATTTTAGTTTTTCCGCGTAAAGCTGGTCTACATATCCGAATTCCACCGGATAAGCCGGATTGATTTCTTTTATAATTTTTTCAATGGCAGCGATATTAGCAGATGCAGGGCGGTCATGATTTAGGCGGATGTTAATATTTCCACTCCAGTCCTTATTAAATCCAACGACCATTGGTGCACCAGTTCTGAACGGAGAGCCCCAAACAAAGTCTTTGAAGACCCCTACAACAGTACAATTTTGGCCTTGATATTTCACAATCTGTCCTAATGGGTGGGTCAAATTCATACGCTTAACCGCAGAAAGGCTTAACATTAATGCTGCTGTATCTGAAGGGAATTGTTTAGAAAAGTCGCGGCCTTCCAGTATGGTCACTTCCGTCGTCTTTACGAAATCATATGTGGTTGCCAGCTGATTGAAAACCATATGCCTGTCTGCCTCATTTGATCCAGGCCACTCCAGTCCCCAGAAGTTTGAACTGCTGACAGACATACTTCCCGATAACTGGCAAACCGCAGAAACCGCATCAGATTTCAATAACCTGGCCTTAAGCAATTCAAACTTTGAAACCAGCTCACCATCCTGAGGAATTTCAATCAAATCGTTAACTTCATATCCGGTTGGCCGGTCCTTAATAAATTGTATTTGTTTGTATATTACCGTGGTGGCAATCATTAGGATCACTGCAAAGGCAAACTGGACTATAACCAACACTTGCCTGAAGCTGATGAACATCATCCCCTTCTTGGTATTCCTTTTGCTTAATATCTGCAGGGGATTAAATGATGACAGGTACAGAGCGGGGTAACTACCTGCTATAAGCCCGGTAACGACAACAATGCCGATCACACCAATCCATATGTCAGGATTAGAATAACTGATACCCATTTTAATACCAAGCAGGTTATTGAATAAGGGCAGGAAAGCCTCTACCAGTACGATAGCCATAATCGCACTTGAAACGGTGAGTACGAGTGATTCCATCATAAACTGGCTGATCAGGCTGAATCGCGATGCACCAATAGTTTTTTTAACGCCCACTTCCTTAGCCCTTTTTTCTGATTTGGCAGTAGCCATGTTCATAAAATTGATACAGGCGATAAGCAGGACCCCGATTGCAAGGCCCATAAACAAGCGGACTTGCTCGATCTCACCACCGGTACTTTTGCCATTGGTAAACGTACCGTATAGGTGAAGTTTGGAAAATGGGAAAAGGAAAGGTGAAGACAATGCATCCGGGGAATGTTTTTTAATCATGCCTTTAATACTTTGATTAATCGTTTGCGGATTTGCGGATGGATCTAATCTGACAAAGGTATCCCAATTGTTATTTGTCCATTCCTTTCTCCTCACCCAATCATACAAGCTTTCATATAGTGTCCAGGGTAAAAGATAGTCAAATTGAATAGAGCTGTTTTCAGGCAGATCTTTGATTACTCCTGTGATTTTAAGATCTATGCTATCTTCAAACCGTACAGCCCGGTTGAGTACATCGGCGGTGCCAAACAGAAGCCGCGCCATAGATTCGGTGACAATTACATTATTCGGGGCGGCCAATGCCGTTTTTTTGTCGCCATATATAAAATCATATTCAAAGACTTGCAGAATTGCCGCATCAGCAAAGCGGCTCCTTTTTTTAAAGCTATTCTCCTTATTTGCAATTAACTTCGGTTCTCCATATCCGTCTACGCGGCACATCGATCTTACTTCCTGATAATTTTGTTGAAGTGATGGGCCTATTGTGTTTGGCGTGGTGGTTCCGGTACCTGTTACCTCGCCGTTTGCGTCTTCAAAATTGATCAGTACCTGATAAACATCATCTATTCCCTTGCCTTGTTTATCAAAACTCCATTCGTATGAGACGTACAAAAGCAATAAAAGGCAAGCCGCTAATCCAATGGCTAGCCCGCTAATGTTGATGAATGAAGAAATTTTATTCCTCCAAAGGTTTCTTAATGCGATTTTTAGGTTCAGTTTAAACATATCAGGATGAGTTACGGTCAGGTATTATTTACTTAAATATTTGCAGCAGAAACTACTGGTTTCTCGTTCATAAACTTGATTATTCATACTTCAGCGCATCAACAGGGTTTGCATTGGCGGCTTTGTACGCCTGGTAACTTACCGTCAGTAGGGCTATCAATAATGTAGCTATTGCCGTGAGCAAAATGATCAGCCAGCTGATTTCGGTATGAAATTCAAATCCGGTTAGCCAGTTATTCATCATATAGGTCGCTATTGGAATAGCAATGACTACAGCAAAACCCACCATTTTTAAAAAGCTAAAGGAAAGCAGCTGCATCAGACTCGAAACCGAAGCACCGAGAATTTTACGAACGCCAATCTCCTTGGTACGCTGTTCCGCGCTGTACGCTGCAAGGCCGAACAGACCGAGACAAGAGATGAAGATGGCCAGCCCGCCAAACAGATTAGATAAGAGGCCCATAATTTGCTGGTCTTTAAGTTTATCAGCATATAATGCATCCACAAATTTAATTTCAACCGGATAAGAGGGATTAACGTCTTTTACAACATTTTGTATTGTTCGTAAATTGCTGGACAGCGTATTGGCAGGATTAAGGCGCATGGTAATTGTACCGCCCCAGCCCTTAGTAAAAGCGACTAACAGTGGTGTTTCCCTGGCGGAAGGAGCTCCCTGGATAAAATCTTCAAAAACACCTACAATGGTACTTTTATTGCCATGATACATCACGGTTTTTCCTATTGGATCTGTTAAATTCATCACCTTTGCAGCGGTCTGGTTGATTAATACCGCAGATGAATCTGAAGCAAATTTTCTTGAAAAATCCCTTCCGGCAATCAGTTTTAATCCAGTAGTTTCAATAAAATCGTACGTGGTGGCTAGCTGGGAAAAAACTATCTTTTTATCGGCTTCAGTAGATCCTTTCCATTCCATTTCCCAAAAAGAAGAGGTTTGATTGGCTATTGTTCCTGAGGATTGATAAAGTGACTGTACAGCTCCTGACCGGAGCAATCTTTCTTTAAGCACATCAAATTTCCCATAGAGCTCCCCTTCCTGCTGGATCTGAACGAGTTCGTTCACTTTATAACCAATAGGTCTGTTTTTAAGGTATTGGATCTGTTTGTAAATAACAGCGGTGGTAATGATCAAAATCACGGCGAAGCTAAATTGGCCGACTACCAATATCTGACGAAGATTGATATTTAGCATTCCTTGATGGCGGTTACGTTTTCTTAATATCTGAACGGGATTAAAAGATGAAAGATAAAAAGCGGGATAACTGCCAGAAACCAGACCAGTGACCAGTACTACTGCTGTTATTCCTAACCAAATTATGCTGCTGGAGTAATTTATTTTTAGGCTGGTGTCAAGCAAATTATTAAAAAGCGGAATACATATTTCAATAAGAACAATTGCCAAAATGGAACTCAATACTGTCAGAACCAGCGACTCCATTAAAAATTGTCCGACCAAACTTTTTCTGGTAGCGCCTATGGTCTTTTTTATTCCCACTTCCTTCGCACGTTTTTCGGACTTGGCGGTAGCCATATTCATGAAATTGACACAGGCAATTAACAGGATACCAAGGGCAAGACCCATGAATAAACGAAGCTGCTCTATCTGTCCGCCAACACTTTTCCCATTCACAAATTTATCATAGAGATGCAGTTTGCCCAATGGAAATAACCAAAGCTGTTCGTCCATATCTTTATTATGCCTGTGCATAAAATCCCTGACATTTGCATTGAATTTTTGAATATCTGTATTGGGTGCCATCCTCACAATCGTCCGGTAATTAAAATTACCCCAGGCAGGCTCTTTTATCCAGGTGTTCAAAGCTTCATTTAAGGACCAGGGCATTAAAAAATCAAAATATACAGATGTATTTTTGGACAGGTCTTTAATCACACCCGTAATTTTCAGCTCTGCTATGTCGTCAAACCGGATTGCCCTGTCTAAAACATCAGTTGTCCCGAACAAGTCCATGGCAGTACTTTCTGTTACGATAACACTATAAGGCGCCGCCATTGCATGTGCTGCATTTCCGGAGACAAATTTGTATTCATATATATCCAGAATATCAGGATCGGCAAAACAAGCCGTACGCTTTAGAATATTCATGCCATGTGCAATCAGACGTTTGCCCTTGTCATCAAGACGGCTTGCAGCTTTCACTTCAGGATACTGCAATTTAAATAACGGGGCAATGGGATTAGGCGTAGCGCCCATAGTTCCTGCAACCTCTCCATTGGGCCCCATGTTGTTTACTATAACCTTATAAGTATTGTCAGGATCCCTGGTCTGACGATCATAGTTCCACTCGTAAGCAACGTATAGCAACAATAGCAGACAAGCTGCCAACCCAATAGCTAAGCCACTAATATTAATAAATGACGAAGTCTTATTTTTCCAGATGTTCCGTAATGCGATTTTCAAATTCAGTTTAAACATAGCTGCAGGATTAAGGTTATTCGTATTTTAAAGAGTCGACAGGGTTTGCTCTTGCGGCTTTGTAAGCCTGAAAACTAACAGTGAATAAGGCGATTCCTATTGTGCCGGCCGCCGCCAGCAGGATGATCACCCAATTCACCGAAGTATGAAACTCAAAACTTTTTAACCAGTCGGACATGATATAATTTGCAAGCGGCACAGCAATTACAATGGCAATGAACACCAATTTTAAAAAACTAAGCGATAGCAACTTCATGAGGCTGGGAACAGATGCGCCAAGTACTTTCCTGATCCCGATTTCTTTGGTACGCTGTTCTGCACTATAAGCTGCCAAGCCAAATAATCCCAAACAAGAAATGAAGATTGCCAGCGCCCCTGATATATTAGAAAGTATTCCAAGTACTGTTTGCGACTTGATTTTTTCAACGTACAATTCATCAACAAATTTGATTTCCACGGGGTATGCCGGATTAATCTGTTTAACGATCCTGCTGATTGTTGCAATATTATCCGCCACTGAATGCAGCGGGTTGAGCCTAAGGGTAACCATTCCATTCCACTCTTTATCGTAGCCGATAATCAGAGGTTTTTCAGCATCAGACGGGGAGCCTAAAATGATATCTTCAAAAACTCCTACTATATTTGATTTGATACCATCATGTTTTACTATTTTTCCTACCGGCTCTTTAAGGTTCATCACCTTCATTGCCGAACGGCTGATCAACAGTCCGTTGGTGTCTGATGGGAAGTCGGGTGAAAAATCCCTTCCATATAGTATCTTAGCTCCTGTGGTTTTCATAAACCCATAAGTAGTGGCCATCGTGTTGAACCTGACTAATTTGTCATCTTCTGATGATCCAGGCCATTCAGCGCCAGAAGAACTGGACATCTCCCTTGAAATACTGGTGGAAGATTCCAATACAGAATTAACGGCACCGGATTTCAGCAGCCTTGATTTTAAAATTTCGTACTTATCAGATAGTTCGCCCTCCTGGCTAATTTCTACCAGACCATCCATTTGATAACCCACTGGTCTGTCTTTGATATATTGGATCTGTCTGTATATTACAGTTGTTGAAATAATAAGTACTACAGCAAAGCAAAATTGCCCCACTACCAATATCTGCCGGAGGTTAACAGAAAGCATACCTTTTGTTGCACCGCGTTTTTTGAGCACCTGGATCGGATTGAAGGCTGATAAATAAAAAGCGGGGTAACTTCCTGCCATTAAAGCGGTGATCAGCACAACGGAAATCATACTTATCCAGGTACCTGAATCACTATAATCAATACCCAGCTGAATATCCAGTAATTGGTTCAGAGCGGGTAGCGACATTTCTACGATGATTACAGCAAGTACCGCACTCAATACCGTTAACAATAGTGATTCTATCAGGAACTGGCTTACGAGGCCGCTTCTGCTTGCACCAATGGTTTTACGGATACCTACCTCCTTCGCCCGTTTCTCCGATTTAGCAGTGGCCATGTTCATAAAATTAATGCATGCAATGAGCAATATACCAACGGCCAGTCCGATAAATAAATGCACTTCTTCAATTCCGCCACCGGTATTGACACCATTCACAAATTTATCGTGCAAATGCAAGCTGCTGAAAGGAAAGAGGAAAAGTTCTACTTTTCTGGGGATGCCATTCTTTTGATAAAAGGTTCTAATTGCATTGTTTGCTTCTTCGAGCCCCGTACCAGCACGTATTTTGACTAAGGTGGTATAATTGAAATTTTCCCATTTAGGTTCTTTCACCCAACCAAATTCAGATTCGTAAACTGACCAGGGCATGAGATAATCAAAATTTCTGGACTGGTTGACCGCGGGATCTTTGATCACCCCGGTTATTTTAAGGTCTTTTTTATTTTGAAAACGAACTGATTTATTCAATACATCTGTACTGCCGAAGAGTACTTTAGCGGTAGATGCAGTGATGATTACACTATTTGGTTCTAATAAAGCTGATTTTGGGTCGCCATGAATAAATATGTAGTCGAATATGTCCAATATACCAGGGTCGGCAAATTCTCCTTTCTTTTTAAAACTATTGGTACTATTGGCGATTAAGTATTCCGATGCCCAACTTAAACGGCATGCCGTTTCAATCCAACTGTATTCTTGTATAAAAAGCGGGGCGATAACATTGGCTGTACTCTGACCTGTCAGGGCTATTCCATCATTGGCTCCCATGTGATTCATCATCACCTGGAAAACACGCTCCTGATCTTTTGCCTGTTTATCAAAATTGAGGTGATAGGACGCCCATAATAAAAGTATCAGACAAGCCGCCAAACCAATAGCCAGGCCACTGATATTGATCAGCGAAGAAGTTTTGTTCTTCCAGATATTCCTTAACGCTATTCTAAAATTCAGTTTGAACATGGCACCGGTGTAAAAAATTTATAACTTTGTTCTCAGTATACCATTGGACGGTCAGGCCTTTTTGCAGACCCCCAGACGAAATCTTCATCGAGACCGACCGCCCTGATGGCAAAACAACACCTCAAATCAATTCCTCAGTTCTGCTTTTATTTATCTTTTCTGAGATAACATGACCATCTTTCAGGTTAATAATGCGGTTGGAAAAACTAGCGTCATGTGAAGAGTGGGTAACCATCACGATAGTGGTACCCTGCTCATTTAACTCACACAGCAGCTCCATTACTTCATTACCATGTGAACTGTCCAGATTACCTGTTGGCTCATCTGCCAGAACCAGCTTAGGTTTTGTAACAAGGGCCCTGGCCACAGCTACCCGCTGTTGCTGACCACCAGATAACTGTTGTGGGAAGTGCCCGCTCCGGTTCACAATATTCATTCTTTCGATAATCTCGTTTACAAGCCGCTTGCGTTCGGTAGCCGGAACCTTGTTATAGATTAAAGGCAGCTCTATATTTTCAAAAACAGTTAGTTCATCAATCAGGTTAAAGTTCTGGAACACAAAACCCATGTTCTGCTTACGAAAGTTGGAACGCTGCTTATCATTCATTGTTAAAAGTTCTGTTTCCAGGAACTTGTAGCTACCGCTTTCAGGTTTATCAAGAAGACCCATCACATTGAGCAAAGTGGACTTACCACAACCTGAAGGCCCCATGATGGAAACGAATTCCCCAGCTTTCACATGCATATTAATTCCGTTTAATGCAGTGGTTTCTATTTCTTCCGTTTTGTAAATTTTTTGCAGGTTCTCGATTTTTATCATGATCTTCTTATTTTGATTGTTGTCTGTGTTTTTATTTGCTGACTTCTATAATATCATACTGGTTGAACTGATCGTACGAGGAAGTGATCACCTCTTCATTCTTTTGCAAGCCGTCCATAATTTCATAATACTGATAATTCTTTCTTCCAATTTTCACATTTCTTTTCTGGGCTTTTCCATCCTTTAATACAAACACCCATGAGCCACCTGTACTTTGAAAAAACTGTCCTTGCGCCAACAGTAAGGATTTGCTATTGTCAGACAAGGTAAGCTTTACCTGTAAAGATAAACCCCTGCGCAGTTCGTCAGGCGATTTCCCTTCAAAAACAAGCTCCACCTGAAACTGGCCGGCGGTTACCTCGGGGATAACTTTACTTACCCGTAACTGAAAGGTCTTGCCGTTGAATTCGCAATTGGCAGACTGTCCTTCTTTTACCCGGTTAATATAATACTCATCCACTCCTGCCTGCAATTTATAACCTTGCATCACATCAATTTTTCCCAGCATCTCATTTGCTGTGTAAGATTTACCTATTACCGGATCGTACGAAGATAGTCGTCCCGATACCGGTGCTTTAATGGTCATATTTTCAATATTCTCCCTGATGGCTTCCAGGCTTTCGTTCATTCTGCCTACGGAAAAATCGATCTGTTTCAGTTGCATGATCCTGCTTTGATTTTCCTGTTTCACAGCTTGTTTCATGATTGCTTTTCTGCCCTTATTGTATTCGTAGTCCTGGCTTGAAGTGTTAAATTCTTCTCTCGTAATCACCTTTTTCGCAAATAAGGTACTATCTAATTTGTACTTGCGGCTTGCAGTTCTTAAAGCATCCTCTATCACCATCATATCCTGGGTCATTACCCGTTGATTTTGTTCCAGGTCCAGTCGCACTTTTCGCAATTGGTTTTGCTGCTCAATAATACCGGTTTCACTAGTGGTATAACCTGAAAGCGCATGCGGATTGGCTATTCTTAGAAGAGGTGTCCCCTTAACCACACTAGCTCCATTTTCAACAAATATTTCTGCAACCGTACCTCCTTCGGACGAACTCACAATAACGGAAGTTAGCGGAACAACACTGGCGTTAAGTAAAACCACATCCTCAAAATCACCATACTGTACTTTACTGATTGTTAGTTTTTCAGCATCGGCCTTATAGACTTTACTCAATGATAGTTTATAGCCATAGGCTACCAGTGTAATTAACAATACACCACCAACTATCATTAATACCGTCTTCTTATTAAATCTTTTTTTCTCTATAATCTTGTCCATTGCTGTATTGTATGCTGCAAACCCTTATACCAAGGATATGCCAAACGGGAAACATCAACTTAAATAACTATATTTCAAACATTTACATTATTAACATTAAAATTACCGTTCGTTATCGGACACTTGATGTACAACATCGGACAATTCATTTATTTTTGAAGAAATCTTTGTAATATGACAGAAGCAAACGTTTTGGTAATCGATGACGATGATGATATCCTGCTCAGTGCTAAATTATTTTTAAAGCAGCATTTTAATCAGGTAGTGATCTGTAAATCTCCAAAGGAGATCAATGTACTATTGAGCCATAATGAAATAGATATCATCCTATTGGATATGAACTATCAAAAGGGTGCCAGTGACGGACGTGAAGGGCTTTACTGGCTGGAACATATCCTATCAATTGATAAAGATTATGTAGTGATCCTCATGACGGCCTACGGAAATGTAGAACTCGCAGTACAGGCCATAAAAAAAGGAGCTACAGATTTCATTCTCAAACCATGGGAAAACGATAAATTATACGCGACACTATCGGCCGCGTCCAGACTGAGGCAGTCTACTAAAAAAGTAAAAAAACTGGAGAAAATTCATTCCTCACTTCAGAATGATATCGCAAGAAAATTTGAACATATTATCGGTAGCTCTGCTCCTATCAAACAGCTCCAGCATACGCTGATAAAAGTGGCCCCAACTGATGCCAATGTCCTCATACTTGGCGAAAACGGAACCGGAAAGCAAGTATTTGCCTACGAATTGCATAAACATTCATTAAGGAAGAACCATATATTTATGCATGTCGACCTCGGGTCACTCAACGAAAACCTTTTTGAAAGTGAACTTTTTGGTTATGCAAAAGGAGCATTTACTGATGCACGTGACGACAGGCCCGGCAGGTTCGAACTCGCAGACAACGGAACAATATTTCTGGATGAAATAGGAAACCTTTCCTTGCCATTGCAATCAAAGTTACTGACCGTGCTGCAAAACCGTACGGTGACAAGGCTCGGCGAGAGTAAAGACCGAAAGGTGAATGTAAGACTGATAACAGCTACAAATATGCCATTGAATGAGATGGTTGCCAAAGGAACTTTCAGGCAGGATTTGTTGTTCCGAATAAATACCGTCGAACTGATGTTGCCGCCCCTCCATCAGCGGGCGGAAGATATTTTGTTACTGGCAGATCATTTCCTACATAGCTTTAGTACCAAATACCACAAAAATATTAGCCGGATAAATGACAAAGCGGCAAAAACGTTGCTGGGATATCACTGGCCGGGCAATGTCAGAGAACTCCAGCATGTAATTGAACGCGCAATTATTATGGCCGATGGTACAGAAATTACTGAGACCGACCTGCAACTGAGCCCGCAACGATTTGGAAGCAGTACGCCGGTAACTGCAAATATGGACCTGGAAGAAATGGAAAGAATGATGGTTCAAAAAGCAATTGATAACCATAAAGGCAACATTTCACGTGCGGCCGCTGAACTTGGGCTCACCCGCGCGGCATTATACCGCAGGATTGAAAAATTTGGACTATAGGCCTATGTTTTATCAGCGTTTCACCTTCAGGCTTATATTCAAACTGCTTTTTATAAATATAATTGGTGTTTTGCTGGTTTATCTGGTTTTAGAGACAAAGCTATGGTTTACCATTGCAGGGGTTTCTTTTATCCTGCTCGGCGCAATTATTTCATTGTACACTTATATTAACCAAATCAGATCAGATATAAAAAGGTTTATTCTCGCCATTAAAACGCGCGACCATACTTTGAATTTCAAGAACAAAAGTACAAAAGGCAGCTTTCCAGACCTGTACAGTTCCTTTGATGATATAATTAAGACCCATAAAGACATTCAATTGGAGCAGGATGCCATGTTCCAGCTCATTAAAACTATCCTGCAGCAGGTGCCGGTGGGCGTAATTGTAGTGAAAGAATCGAAAAACAGTGCTGGCCAGACGGAAATTGCATTTTTCAATGAAGCGGCAGCTGCGCTGCTAAATGTGCCTGCTTACAAATACTGGCACCGTTTGAAAGAACATCTCCCACAATTCAGCGCTGAGATAGATCAAATCCGTAAAGGAGGTAAAAGATTTCTGGAACTTAAAATACAGGACAAACTGATCCAGCTTTCAACAGAAGTTATCCCCCTGAATTTATATGGGGCCGACTACACAATTATTTCTTTTCAAAACATCAAAGACGAGATTGAACAGAAAGAAATAGAAGCCTGGAACAGGTTAATAGGCGTTATATCGCATGAAATTCTCAACTCTATTACCCCCATCAGTTCCTTATCCGACACCGTAAACAGTATGGTGTCAAATAAAGATTACCTGGATAAAGAAGATCTCGAGGACCTGAAGCCTGCCATAAAAACCATCAAAAGACGATCTGAAGGGCTGCTGGATTTTGTTAAAGATTACCGCCTGATTGCTGAATTACCTACTCCTGAACTTGAATTTCATAGTATTGGAGGTATTTTACAACACATACAAGTGCTCATGCAGCCTTTTGCCGCAGCGAAAAATATAAAACTAAAAGTTGGCCAGACATCTTCAAAGATCACGGTGAATGTAGACCTCAAGCTTGTAGAACAGGCACTGATCAATCTGGTAACGAATAGCATTTATTCACTTGAAGATTCGCCTAACCCACTGATTGAAATAGATTACCGTCTGGAGCAGAACAAATTATTTATAGATGTAGCCGATAACGGAAAGGGAATTGAAGCCGATGTGCTGGAAAAAATATTTGTTCCGTTTTTTACTACCAGAAAAAATGGCTCAGGTATTGGACTCACGATTACCCGGAACATTATGAAAATGCACTACGGCAGTCTGGAAGTTAGCTCCGTTCCCCGTGAAAAGACCATCTTCTCACTGGTTTTTAATTATGTTTAAAGGAATTCTATAAATTTGTCTGATGACCACATTGCAGTTACGTATTAAAGAAATTTCACAACAGCCTGGTGAAAACGTTTTTATCCGCCTTGAACCGTTAGATGGTATTATGCCCGCATATGAAGCCGGACAATTTCTGACCGTCATCTTTGATGTCAAAGGCAAGGAAATCAGAAGGTCCTATTCCATTTGTAGTTCGCCGGATGCAGACGAGCCACTCAGCATTGCGGTAAAACTGGTTGAAAACGGAGAAATTTCTAAAAATCTCCATCACAAAACTGCCGTCGGTGATATACTAACCGCTTTACCCCCTACCGGTCTCTTTACCTATTTTCCGTTAGCAAACGTTAAACGTACTGTTTTCCTTTTTGCGGCAGGCGTAGGAATTACACCAGTATTTTCCATTTTGAAAACCGCACTTATCAAAGAGGACAACTCTCATATTGTACTCATTTATAGCAACAAGTCACAATCCTCCACATTGTTCTATGAGGAATTAAATACCTGGCAGGAACGCTTTCCCGACCGTTTCAAACTCATTTACCTGTTTAGCGATTCGAAACGCCTTCAGTTTGCCAGGCTAAATAGTTTTCTAATCCACGACCTTTTTAACGCGAACCTGAAATACGATCAGTCAGATGCTCTATGTTATACTTGCGGGCCGATTGATTATATGGTGATGTGCCGCATATCACTGTTGTCAATGGGATTTCGTCTTGATCAGATCAAAAAAGAGACTTACTTTATTCCCGAAGATGAGGCTGACGATGATGATATGACCGAAAAAGAGGTCAAGGACAAAAGCACATATAATGTTATTCTGGAATTCAATCAGAATACATACCAGCTGGAGGTTCCGTATTATAAAAGGATTTTGCAGGTTGCTTTAGAACACAACATCAATGTACCGTACAGTTGCAGGGCAGGTATTTGCAGTTCCTGTGTGGCAACATGCACGACCGGGGGAGTAAAAATGGATTACAATGAGATATTAACCGATCAGGAAATAGCACAGGGAAGGGTTTTGATCTGCACCGGGCACCCGACTGCCAATAATACTACGATATTAATTTAAAAAAAAGAGGATAACCGTAATGATTATCCTCTTTTTATATCAATAAATGCCTGCTATCCTATAACTGTTCCGTTATGAATGATAGCACCTTTTTTAACAACGACAATTCCGTCTTTAACTGCATGAGACGCAAAATCCCCGTCAGGCAGGTGGGTTCCACCGTTGATCTGAACGTCGTTACCTATTCTAGCATTTTTGTCAACAATCGCATTGACAATCCTGCAGCGGTCCCCAATTCCAATCAGCGGGTTACCAGCTTCGTTTTCTTCTGCAATTTCCGTCAGTGTCTGGTAACGGTCGCTGCCCATTATATAGGCATTCTCTATTGTGGTACCATTACCTATCCGGGAGCGTATACCAATAACTGAATGTTTAATGCAATCGGCATTGAGGATACATCCCTCAGCAATAACCGCCTTATTCAATGAAGTACTTAGTATTTTAGTTGGCGGCAACATACGCGGACGCGTGAAGATGCTTTGATGGCTATCAAAAAGATTGAATTTAGGAATATCATCCGTCAGGCCAAGATTGGCTTCAAAAAATGAGCAGATATTACCAATATCCGTCCAGTAACCTTCATATTGAAAACTCAATACTTTCTGTTCCTGCAACACCCTGGGGATAATCTCTTTTCCAAAGTCTTTTTCGTCAGGGTTTTCAGCAAAAATGCGTACCAGAAGGTCGCGGTTGAATACATAAATACCCATAGAAGCCAGATAATTTCTGCCTTCGGCCTGCATTTCAGGCCCTGTATCAGATGCCCAGTCCACCAATAAGTCAGCACTTGGCTTCTCGATAAAGGATGTAATAATATTATCTTCATTGGCTTTGAGGATACCAAAACTTGTAGCATCTCTTGCAGTGCTTGGAATAGTGGCAAGAGTAACTTCTGCACCACTTGCCTCATGTGCAAGCAGCATTTCATTAAAGTCCATCTGGTACAACTGATCTCCTGAGAGTATCAAAACGTACTCAAATTCGTGTTGCAGCAAATGATGCATCGTTTGACGCACGGCATCCGCAGTTCCCTGAAACCATGTAGGGTTATCAGGTGTTTGTTCAGCCGCCAAAATATCAACAAAAGCATCGCTAAAATGACTGAAATGGTAAGTATTTTTGATGTGTTTATTTAATGAAGCCGAATTGAACTGTGTAAGTACAAACATACGGTGTATGCCTGAGTTCAGACAATTGGAAATAGGGATGTCTACCAAACGATATTTACCTGCAATCGGAACTGCGGGTTTAGAACGTGTTTGGGTAAGTGGTGATAATCTGGAGCCCTGACCACCGCCAAGAATAACTCCTAATACTTTTTCAGTCATGTTGTTTAAAATTTACATTTGGTATGTATCTATATATTGTTGGGCTGCCCTATCCCAGGAGTGATCCAATTGCATTATGTATTTAAGTGTATCTTTTACTCTCTTTTTGTCCTGATAAAGGTCGTAAGCCCTTCCCATTGCCTGACCCACATCCCAAACACTTGTCTGGTCATGGCAAATTCCAAATCCACCATCGCCTATATCTGTTACGGTGTCCCTTAATCCCCCAATCCTTCTTACAATTGGAATAGTACCATAACGTAAAGCATACATCTGGTTTAAACCACAAGGCTCTACCCTTGACGGCATCAAAAGAAAATCAGCACCAGCATAAATCTGATGGGACAATTTTTCATTATACCCGATGTAAGCATTATAGTTACCAGGGAACCAGTTATTCAACGCTAAGAGTCTTCCTTCTACAACAGGATCCCCTGAGCCGAGAACAAGAATATTAATATTACCTCTGCTGTGCGCTAAAGCATTGTGAAAAATATCGGGCAATAAATCAGCGCCTTTCTCCCCTACTAACCTTCCTATGAAAGTGAAAAGAGGTTTTGTTGGATCTAAATTAAAAACAGCACATAAGGCAGCTTTGTTTGCTTTCTTTCCACTTTCTACCGTCCTTACATTGTAAGTTTTTTGTAGCATAGTGTCAGTTTTAGGGTTCCAAACGTCATTATCAATACCATTTAGAATTCCGGTAGACTTACCACGTTCAGCAGCAAGCAAACTTTCAAGCCCATTAGCTTTTACGCTGAGCTCGTCAAGATATGAAGGAGAAACAGTGGTTACCCTCCAGGCACATTTGATAGCCGAAGCCAAAGGATTGATTGCATTTTTCCACTCAAGCAGTCCAGACTTCCATAAGTCAAATGCAGGGAGATAACTGATTTTATTCCAGCCAAATTGTCCCTGATACTGAGCGTTGTGGATGGTAAGTATTGTTGGGATATGACTAAGGCTTTTATAACGTTCACAGTTTGCCGTCATAAAAGGAACCAGTCCCGTGTGGTGGTCATGACAGTGAATAGCATCAGGCCGGTGTTCCCATTGGTTAATCCAGTCCAGTGTGGCTATCTGATAGGCAAGAAAGCGCTCAGTATCATCCCCGTATCCGTATACCTTATCACGATCTGTTAAGCTAGCGATATGAACCAGGTAGAGATCAAACCCTAGTTTATTGGTTTTCTCCCTCAAAATACGTACTGGAAAGCCCTCGCGTCCCAAATTAACCCATGCATCGTAAACTACTTCAAACTCATTGTCCCACATAAAAGGGATATTGTACGCTGGCATAACCACTTTTGCGAAGTGGCCCAGCTTATTTTGGTACTTGGGTAAAGCCCCTACTACATCACCCAGGCCGCCAACTTTGGCTACCGGATAACATTCGGCACTTAGATGAATTATTTCCATATAATTTTTTTGGGTGGGATCAAATTCTGAAAAAATTTTAGATCAAAGTATGAGTTATAACCGGAATTTTTCCGCTTTGTTTGCGATTTTTCAAAAATAAATAACAACTAATTAAGGCGAATGAATACCGAATATTTTCCATAAACTACCAAGACATCAGGATTTGAAATTAAGTTAGCGATTAAATAAATATACAATTAAGATTATGACAAAATATAAAAAAACTGCCATTCTTTTAGTGCTAACACTCACAAATTTTACTGTTGCATGTAAAAAAAATGCCGATGAAAAAACAACGGTCCCGGAGGTGGAGAAACCTGTAGCTGTCATTGAAGAAAAATTGCTGTTACCGGTACAGTTGGGAAGCGGCAATTCCAAAATCACCTTCAGTTATCTGGAAAATCATTCAATCTCAAAGATTGAGTATGCAGCCGGAAAAACCACCGTTATGCGTTACAATACTTCGGGAAAACCAGTAGCACTGATGAAGTACAAAAATGATGAGTTGATTGCCGAAACTGATTACCGTTACGATCAGAATGGTCTTCTTACAAAGGGAACAAAAATACTAATTTCAGGAGATGACTATGTGGCAGCAGGTTATTACACGCTGGGGTATAGTTCGACAGCGCAATTAACAACCATCAGCTATTTTAATGCCGACGGAAAACTGTTGGATACCCAGCAAAAGACCTACAATTCTACCGGAACACTTGTCACAGATAAGAGCAACAACGCCAGTTTAATGCTCAATTATGGCTACGATGACAAAAACGGAATGTTTAAACTTACGAACTATGGATGGTTACTCGCACTGGAACAGGAAAATTCCTTGTTTCTATCGTCAGAGAGCAACATCATATCCGTCACTTATCCTATGAAAGCTGAGCTGAATATGAGTTATAGTTACGTATATAATGGATCTAAATATCCAGAGACCATAACAACGACTGTTAATGGTAAATCCACGAATGAAAAAGTAATTTATAAGGAAATCAGCAAATGATCAATGGCGTAAAGCCAGGTTAATGCCTGACTTTACGCTATTTTAAAAACTAAACCCTACAGATATATAAGGCATTGTACTTTCTTTAGAAAATCCAACAGCCGCCTGAATTAGGATAAGTTCGGCCGGGACCACATAGAGACCACCACCGTAACCGTAATGCCACTTATCAGATGATTGTCCAGGGTACCATACCCGCCCTACATCATTAAACGCCAGTAAACCTACTGAGCCTGGAACGATGTATGAAGTGAAGTCAAATAGTTTTAACCTGAGGTCTAAATTTTCAAATGCCATAGTTTTCCCCGTGAACCGGTTCGTATGGAAGCCCCGAAGGGTGCGGACCCCGCCTAACTGCATCATCTGAAAAAACTCAGGATCACCAAACACAGTGCCGCCACCCAGCCTGTTTGCAATGACAAAACCACCGTTTCCGGGGTTGATGAAATATCTGAACTCTGTTTGGATTTTTCCATACCGGTTATGGGAACTATTTAATTCCTGCGTACCACTTACCCTCGTATTCCAGTACATCCCTTTTTTCGGTATGGCCGCATTATCACGGGAATCATAATTTACTTCCGCTACCAATCCTGTGTAAATACCATCATGAAAAACAGCTTCTTCAGGATGCGTTTGATTAAAATCGCGCAGAAAGCGTTCTTCATTGTTACGTGCACTGCTTGTATAATATTCGGTGGCGAGGCCCCCTCCTATTGTCCATTTATTTATTTTCCTGTACAATTCAAAATCAGCGGTAAGATAATCATAACGATTTCTGTAATAAGAAATTCCTTTATCATCATCGTCATCCCGGTCTCCACGACGGTTGTCATCATCATCGTCGTCATCCCGTAAAAATGCAGTTTCATTTCCCAATCCGAAAAAATTACTCAAATTGTTAGGCCCTAAAAGCCTCGCATTGATCCTAAAATCATTGTTACCTATTACCTTTTTAAAATCACCTGCATAGGTTAAGATAAATGACTTCCGGCCTGTAGAATAATCAACCCAAAATTCTTGTTTAGCGGCATGTGGAAATTTTCTGAAGCCCTGTTTTTCAATGATGAGGCCTACTCCTGCCTGAATACCCTGATCAATATTGTAATTCAGATGGAACAGGGGTCCAAACTGATCATAAACAAAAGTTTTCTTATCAAACTTATTAACTGCGGTATCATTTGATAAACGCAATTTTGCCACCGCAGCAGCAGGCAGGTCATTTTGCTCGTCTTTACGGTCGTATATAAATGTTTTTGCCTTGTTATGCAATTCTGGATTTACGTGGAAAATATCCTTATCGTCGCCGCCAATCATTCTAACCCGGATCGGCGATTTAGTCTCTCCTGTGACATCAAAAACGTCTTCTCCTCCCAAGCCGTAAAGCCTAATTTCATGGGTAACTGTTTGATCAAACGAGCGGTGATACAGCGTTCGGCCTAATTCACCATTCTTTTTGATATTTTTAATTTTCAGTTCGATATTACCCTTTTTAGTATGTCTGATTTCAAAGTTTTCCTTTTTATCAGAAGCAGGGATCTCAACTGTTGCCGCAAGAAACTTATAATAACGCAAAGCACTCTCCTCTAAATTATCTTTGCGTGCAATCATAATTTTAAGTGTTTCTTCACCGCCTTCTGCAAAAATACTTGCAGGCATCCGTTTCAATGCCTGTCTCATTAAATCAGGGGTAATGGTTTGCTGAACATATTTTATACCATCTTTCCAATCCTGTTCAGACAGGGAATTTAAAAAATAACGGTCAAAATAACGTTGTCCAAAGTTCCACTGGTCAACCGCCCTTATTTTAGGTTCGAAAGGTTGATGTCTCGCCTGTAGCCACTGATGCGATACAATCCAAGGAAAGAGTCCAGACGTTTTATAGAAAACCATATCCCTGTCGCGTGGCACGGGCACATAAATCTTGTCATCTTTGTCATCCTGCTTGAGCCATCTCCAGTTATCTTCATGCCTGTCCCAGTCGCCGAGGATAAAATCAAGTAACCGGGCCCTTAACACCAGCTTCTGGTCTACCTGCGTATCGTTATCTTCCTCTACTTTGCGTTGCGCTTTAATGGTGTTATCACTTTTCTCATCTCCCTCTGGGAAACGTTCTTCAATCAAATAAACTGCATTTGCAAAATCTTTCCTGTATTGTCCTAAAACTGGGTCGTCGCCCACATAAACAATTTCTGGATTTGCATGTTGAAGCCCCAGGGCATCAGCCAGGGGCGGAACTACCAATGACGAAAAAGGGTGACTAGTTACAATTTGATCCTGAACCACATCCCTTGCTACCGTTGCCCTTAAGTTTTCGGGCAAACCACGCTCAGGATATTTTTGCACCGTTCTCAAAGCCCATTCCCGGCCTGAGGCATCTTTCAAACGCATAGATCGCGTTTGCATACCCCCGCCCAACTGAAGGACAGTCATTCCCCCATGTTCCTTTGAAAGATCAACAATCCTCATTTTTACAGGAGTGGCCCATAATTTACGGTATCCTTCGCCCATAAAAAAGCGGTGTACCTTATTTACAGAATCATACGCAGGAGAAATGGCTAGTGTAATAGAATCTTTTGTTTGCTGTTGCGCTATAGATAACGCAGGTAAACCAACAGCAAAAATTAATACAGGTATCCTGAGAATGTTCCTTAAAAATGACATGAGCGTTTAAATTAAACCTTATTTGTTACCCTTACCCGTAAAGCCTTTAGTCCCTCAACACCCTGTAACTCTTCCACATCCAGATATTCAACCGTCTCCGTAAGCAGCTGCAAGGCCTGAAGGCGATGAATATACGCTAAATATTCTACTGCTTCAGCAGTATTGAAATATACTATTGCGATCTTCCCTGGTTGGGTAAGGCGCTCTGTACTATCTCTGACATGTGCTTTGTCTATTCGTTTTTTCACCATCTGGTACCTTATATTGTAACTACCTTCTACATCAAACCGCTGTTCATCAAGTCTGAAACTGATATCTATCAGTTTACCGTAAACAAAAATAAGTTGTGTAGTTTCAAGTGGAATTGGCAGATGCGGGGTGAGCAAACCTGTTATTTGAGCAATTTCAGCAACAGCTTTCAACTGTCTGAAACGGAAATCACGTACCAAGTCATCATTAAAGGCAATATCAGGGGTAATGGACTGTCCAAGGTACATATCAAACTCTACGCCGTCAGTCCTGAATTTTTCAAAGTAACTGGGGTATATCTCCTGTAATTCTGTATTAAAATCATCGAGATGACGGTTCACTGCGTGGTTGATCATCTGCATACTAAGTTCATAGTTGTCCCTGTTTTCAAAGATCTTTCCGCCTGGTTGTGTAAGTTGAAAATATTCATCTACGATTGGCCCAATCTCAGGATGCCCTTCTTTTAGAGTGGTTAGGTATGGCGGAAGCTGACGCTGCAGATAATCGTCGGTTTTCATGATCTCTCTATCAGACATATTATCGAAAGTATCAGGATCCCAACTTTGATTTTGTTTGGGAATCTCGTCGGCAATATTTGAGGACATTTTAGATCTCAGGTTTCCGAGGGTAGTTTGCAATACTTCGAAATGCGCAAATAGATCTTTCCTGATCATTAAATTACGTTCGATGCTGGAGTTCCTGATGTCTATTGCGCCGTAAAACGGATGTACATCCCTAAAATAAACAGGTTCAATCTGAAGGTTTTTTTCCAAGCCACCAGACTTCATGTAATTATAGGCCACCTGGTAAAAGCGCCATTGAACAGAAGATTGCAGAGCTGTAAACTTATCAGTTACTATTGTCATGATTTCATTATTGAAATCAACGATAATATTCTGGTAAAGCTGCGCAAGCAAAGGGAAAGCTGCATCAATTTTTGCCAGCGTATCTCCCCTAAAAGCCGTAGCATCGTAAGTATAAAGTTCCAGACAGCCAACCATTCTTCCGTTATAATACAAAGGAAATAACGCATACGATTTGACGTTACTGTCCCTGATTAGCTTTAACATTGGAAATGCCTGTGCATCGGCACTGGTAATTTCGGGGAAGATCAGCCTGCGTGGACGTGCGACAAAATTATCTGCAAGATCGGCATATTCACTTTCAGGCATGCCATTCAGTTTTGCCTGTTTGATAATAATGCTTTCAAACCCCTCATGACTGTAAAGCAATGTTTTTTTATTGAGGCGGATATAAGGCAATAGTCCAAACTCAATTGCATCAGTCCCTACCAGCGACTTGAGCGATTTTGAGATGGCATCGTTGCTCCAGCCGGGCATAGACTGATTATGGTCTATAATTGTATTTTTTATTGACTCAAGTGCATATTCAGCCGTCACATCCGTCAGGGTAACGATAGATATACCCTCAATTCTGAACATATCAGGAGGCAACAACGACGACAGTAGTTCTACACTGCTGTTTTCATCATTCATGTACTCCTTAATACCCTGTAAGGTCAGTTCAGGTAATTCTCCGTTAACTTCTATTGTTATAAAACGGTTGTCTACATCAAGTCTGAAATATTTTAGTAAGTGTGTTTTATGGTCAACAATTGCTTTGATAGTATAATCCTGACCGGACAATGAAAAGTTATAGAACTTTTTCATGATCAGGTTATAAAAACTATTGAGTTGTTTTTTCTCCATTTCTTCCTGCGAAGGCAGGGAGAGGTCTGTTCTCAATTGGTGATGCTGATCCATGAGCACATCATAGAACTCATTTGTACCATAATAAAAACAGGGAGAAACTGGTTTACTCAATGCCCAGAGCTGGTCATGTTCATCATTAATAATTGGCGATAAAGCCGTATATATCAGCTCATATAAATGCCCATATTTTGCTGTATCCTGTTGTTGAATAGGGCTCATCAGCTCTGGGTAAACCAAAAACTGATCGAGCATGTATTTATAAAAATTAATTTTCGCAGTTTTCTCCCTGCTGAACTTCTCCCTCAGAAAATCGATAAAAGGCTTCATAGAGAACTCAATCTCCGCGCCGATTATATTTTGCTCTTTGCCGCAAATAGATTTGCTCAAGTCTAAAGTTATAGCCTGCATGTTTTAGGGTTTATGTTTAAACTTTAGAATATTCCCCGCAGAGAGCTCATCACCCTCGTTGGATATGTACAAACTCATTTGATCATCAAATGCCAGTCCTTCCGGCTGGTTAAACTCAGATGAATTTAAGCGGATTACACTTTTAACCTTCCAGTCCGGACTGGCAATTACGAGTACCTTATTCACTGACGAAAGAATATACCATTCGCCTGAATGCGCATCCCTTGTTAGTGCGGATGCCTTCAAACCTGTTTTAAGAATTTCCTCCCGTTCAATCATTCCAGAAACGTCCATTGAAAAAGTACCAGAGGGGATCAATTCCTTTTTTTCCTGATTGTAAGTAAAAATGGACCCAGACATACTCTTATCTTTTTTATCATTCTTACAATTTTTACACAGCAAATACACCTGGTTGGTCTGATTGTCAGCATATATGCTTTCATACTCGCCTTTAGGCAAAATATCCTTAAATATTTTTATATTTTTTACTTCCTCCTGAGTTCTTTCGGCGAACGGGAATGTAAAGATCACCCCATCACTTCTTAGCACAAATACAGTCTCATTCAAAATGGCCACATCTTCATAATCATCTTTAGAAGCAAATTGTGTGTGCTTTTGTTTTTTATTCATCCAACCCTGCCTGAAAAAACGTCCATCTTCGTCTTGTATGGAGTATACTGTATCCCCTTTATCTTTGTAAAACGCTATTCCGGAAATCTCGAGCAGACTTTCGGGCATATTAAATTTTTCGGCGTTATTAAAGTCGTAACCCAAAGGGCTCGGGAATGATATCTTTCGCTTACAGGAAACAAGAGCCGTAAGTATCAGTACCGGAACTATATATTTAATGATATTTGCATTCAATCCTTTCATCTGCTTATTATTGTTTGTTGTTTCATAAACCCCTTGATGATCAAATAATTATTGGTCTTATGTGCTTCAGTGATTATTTAATCATTTTGGTTTTACAAGGCGCTTGTGGTTGCTGTTTTTACAAGCCGCCCGGAAAACTGATAAATCCCCTGCTGCGAATCGATTAGTGGTTCTCCCTTGTGATAGCTGTTTTGTAATTCCTCGTTGAGCTCCACTGCCTGTACAGTATCCCGTAACTGAAGATCAAGTATCGCTATCAGTTCTGCTTTTAGCAACTGGTCATAGATTGGGAAACAGACCTCGATTCTACTGTAAATATTTCTGTTCATCCAGTCGGACGAGCCCATAAATACCTCTTTATCACCATTGTTCTCAAATACAAATATACGTCCATGTTCCAGATATCTTCCCACAATACGCTTTATAGTAATATGTTCACTTTGTCCGGGAACACCAGGAATGAGGCAACATACACTCCTCACAATAAGTTCGATCCTGACACCGGCACTTGAAGCTTCGTACAACTTCGAGATCAGTACCTTTTCTTCGAGGTTATTCATTTTTATAGTGATCCCCGATGGCAGACCTTTACCTGCATTGGAGATCTCCCTGTCTATAAGATTCAAAAATTTTTCCTGAAGATTGAATTGTGCAACCAGCAGGTGCCTGAAATTGATAGCATCTTCCAATAGTGGTTTTTTCTTCTTTTTGCGCAGAAATCCAAACAGCGACTGCAATTCTCCCAGCATATCCTGATTTGCGGTGAGCAATATATGATCCGTATAAAACCTGGCTGTCGATTCATTCAGGTTGCCAGTCGCCAGCAGGCCAAAGTAATGACTTTGGTCCCTTACTGTTCTTTTTACCAGGGCCACCTTAGCATGCACTTTCATGTCGGCATTGCTGTAAATCAACTTTACGCCCGCGGCTTTCATTCTTGATGCCCATTTAATATTATTGGCTTCGTCGAAACGTGCTTTAAGTTCAACCATTACAGAGACCTTTTTTCCATTTTTGGCCGCTGTCATCAATGCATTCACAATTCTTGAATTGTCTGCTACCCTATAGAGCGTCACTGAAATTTCTTCAACAAAAATGTCATTTGCAGCCTCATTGAAGAACCTAAGAACAGGATCGTAGCTTTGATATGGAACGTGAACAAGCAGGTCCTTTTGCAGTATCAGTCCGAACAAGGTTTCATCCCTTTTTAGCTGTAGTGATTGATGCGATGGCCATTTTCGGTAACTAAGATGGGCGTCCTGCAGGGGAAAGCCGACAAGGTCTTTCATGTTGTGATAATATCCCCCCTGTACCACAGAAGCTTTTGATAAATCAAGCGTATACAGAATCCGGTACAGATGCCTGAGCGGAATATTAGGTTGGCATAAAAACCGCGTGGCAAATCCAAGATCGCGTTTTTTAAGCTCCTTCTCCAGGGCAGCAGTAATATCCTCATCAATCTCATCATGAAGATTAAGTTCTGCATTTCTGGTGATCTTAATATTATATACACCGGAAACAGATTCGCCTGGAAATAAGTACCCTAGATTCTCTTTAATAATATCATCAAGAAAAACCACATATTTTTGTTCTTGATCAGCTACCTCAATTTCGTTCTTCAACTTAGTGCTTTTTTCTTTAAGGGCAAAAAGCCTCGGTAAAACATCAGACGGAACAGTAATCAATTCCAGTCTTTCATTTCCAGCCCCATCGCTAAGCATAACCGCCTGGTACAATTTGTTATTTTCTGCAAAAAATCCGTCATCGTCCTTTTCCACTGAAAAAAGGCGTATGTAAGCCAGGACCTGGTTAAAAAAAACATCGGCAACTTCGTCCGCTATTGTTGGAGGGATGGGCTCATTATATAACCAGTGTATATTTTCTGATTGCAATGCAGGCAGAATCTGGTTTGCAAGTAAGTGACCAAATCTTTGCTGCTGCTGGTTAATTAAAAAATTGGCTTTGTAATAAACGTTGTTGAGGCCTGTACTGTCGTCGAAATTATCGATCGCCATCAACACAGGCATGCGTACCCGGTAAAACTCATCCAGATTAGAAGAGTAGATTGATAAAAATTTGATCCGCTCCAATAATGGCACAGTTTCACTTTCTGCCTCCATTAACACTCTTTCATTGAAGCTCAGCCAACTCAGGTCACGGTTATAAAACGTATACGCTGCCATATTCACTTAAATAGAAACCCAGGCCATTGCTATAATGAAAGCAAGAACAGATCCGATGATACCAAACATAAATACATTATAAGCAACGCGCAACAGGCGGTATTTACGTCCAAGTACAACACCCTGCGAGTAAACGTCCCTGATCAGGCTACCGTACAGAAAATCACGGTCTTCCATCATTTGTTCCATACCTGAAACGTAATCTGGCAGCTCCATCCGGTAGAAGTTACCGAAAAACAACAGGTTTACTTTCTTTTGTTTAATGTCTTCAACCGTAAATGTTCCAGTTGGTACCGAAGGTCTTGTGGCAAGGATAGAAAAGACCATGGTGGTCACACAAATAATAAGTAATATCAGCGTAGGTATGATAAGGTGTGGATTATCTTCCAGTTTCCTTAGCAGTATACTTAAGATTACCGACAGAATGATTGAATTGGTGGAAATCATGATATGTGCCTTGTTGTCGGCCATATCACTCAAACGCTGGTTATTTCCTGATGTGATCCTAAACATGGTTTCAATTCCCTTGTCGGGCCTGTCGCTTTTTTTCTTCTTCACTTCCTTTTCCTCATCCTTCCGTACAATAAGCTGAGCGTCATTACTGCCGTTATCCCCACGCTGGTCCTCATCAGAACGGTCATCCTTATGGAACCCGTCTTCCTTATGGTGTTTCTTATCCTTTTTGTCTTCCTTTTGAGTCTCTTTGTTCGCTTTGTCTTTCAATTCCTGTAAATTAAGTTCTTTTTTTGCAGTCAGTAAATCCTGACAATAATCAGTGTGGTAATGGTGTGCCTCGAATAAGGCAATGGTTTTTAGCCTCCATTCGTTTTTATCAATTTCCTTTCCACAGAAGGCCTCAGCTTCGCGCCTCATCAGTTTGTTCCTGTCTTTGAAATTGTCGCCACCCAGGTGGAAAAGATCGGCATCGCAGATAATCTGCTCCAGTAAACCTACCGGGTGCTGGGGCATTTTTGTGGCAAGGATGCAATTCACCACCAGCTCAATCAACTCAGGATCGGCTCCTCTTTCTGAAAGAAATTGTTTTGCTGACTCAGCACCCCTTGCTTCATGATGTTCGAAACTGGTGAGATAACCAATATCATGAAACCATGCTGCAGTATTGACTACAAAAAAGTCGTGGTCTGACAATTGATAATGATTGGCAATTTTTACTACAGACTTTACTACCTGCTCGGTGTGGAGCAGGTTATGGTAGATCAATCTATTATCTTTTTTCGCATGAAACAAGCTGGCGGCATGAGCCCTGACCTGATCTAATGTTTCCAGGTAATTCATCATATAAATATGGCTGTTTAATTTGTTAATTCCCAATTCCTTCAACGAGCATGTCTATTAATGCATCAAAATACTCTGCAGGCCGTATTTCAGCCGGATTGATACTTAGCGGGAAATGGAGGCCTCTGAATGCGATTATTATCACTAAGGCTATTTTTCGTATATGCGAAACAGCTAGTTGCTTAAATTCACCACTGTCTATTCCTGTCAAAATAATCCGGGTGATCATATCAATTTGAGTCTCTTCGTATTTTAATCTAAGTGGCATCAGCATTTTCCGGGACTCTATCATATCTTCAAAAAGCACTTTATACAAACTGTGTAATTCAACCATTGCAGTACTCTGCACGGTTAAAAATGTTTTCAGCTTAGTTTTTGCAGGCAAAGAAGAATCCACCGTTTCGAGCAGTCTTCTGATAACGCTCTGCATTTCATATTTCACCACAGCTTCAAATATTTCATTTTTGCCGGGAAAATAATTGTAAAGCGTACTTTTCCCTTTTCCTGAAGCAAGAGATATATCTTCAATTGTTGTCTTTTTTAACCCAAATTGACCAAATAAGGATTTAGCAGCCACCAATATTTCACTAATAACATAATCTTCTTTTTCCATAAGAGAAATTTCTACCAGGTCGGAACTTAAATCGTATTTATTCCAAAAGTATTGAATATAATTGTCTTAAATAACAGAGCAACTACTAAAACCACGATCCGATTGTTTTCCGAAACTCATATTTTTTCAAATTGTCAATATTAAAAACTAAAACCATGTTATAACATATGTAAATAAATTCAAACAGATCATTTCCCATATCAGGAAATTCAATCAAATTTTATTCAACTCACTAAAAAAGTTATTTTTTGTAACCAAGATGATTCAAAAGTAATGTCAATTGTCACCTATATGTTTTGGATAAATTATTACTTTCGCATCAAAAGATGTGTCAAAACTGACATCATTAAGCGTGTTTTTCCTGACTTAACAGAATATTAATAATACTATGCATTTGCAGGAAAAATAGAGACGAATAAATATTAAAATCGCGAATAAATTAAATGAATGCTGATAATTATTCCTAAATTAAGCTTAAACAAAATAACGTTCATTTCTACAAACCTAGAATCATTAGGGCAGCTTTAAAATAAATGGCAACAGAACTTATAAAAAAAATATTGGGAATTCATCCCCAGTCTAATGTACAACCGTTAAAAAATCTGAGGTACTTTGGTTCAGAGCGCCATGGATATCTAGTGCCTGAAAATTTTCTTAACGCAGATTCTATTATTTACTGTGTGGGGGCAGGTGAAGACATTTCCTTTGATACTGAACTGAAAATAGAATTCGATTCACAGGTTTACATCTTTGATCCTTCGCCATATGGCATTAACCATTTTAACGAAGTAAAAGAATACGTAAATCACGGCACCGATTTAACACTCGACAGAACACTTGCACCTTATGTTTATCAGATTGGTAAAAAGCAATTTGCTGAAATCACGTTTATCCCTGTGGGACTTTGGGATAAAAAAGAGATATTAAAATTTTACGATCCTGAAAAGGAAAATTATTCGTCGCACTCCGCCTATCTCTTTACTGATTCCAAAAAATTCATTGAAGCACCGGTCGACCGTCTTTCAAGTTTAATGAAACAATTGGGGCACAAACACGTTGACCTCCTTAAAATTGAGATTGAGGGGGCAGAATATAAGGTAATTGATACCATAGTTGAAGATCAACTTGACGTGAGGGCGATCTTGGTGGAATTTGATGAAATATACAACACAAAAGACAAGGGCTTCCACTTCAGGATAAAAAACAGCTGCGATAAATTAAGGAAGGCAGGTTATGTACTTGCTCATTCCACAGTTGCACTAAAACGGCTCTTTATTAAAAAAGATATCTATGACCGACTAAAAAATGTGGAAGTCTATGGTAAATAATCGTACATCATTGCCAGATGACACTGATCATCTTACCTCTGTATATGCGCTTTTCGAGCAATCTGCGCGCAATTATGCAGAATATATCGCCCTTTCCTACGGGGATGAAAATATTACTTATGCTGCGCTCGAACAAAAAGTAAATCAACTGAGCCTTGGCCTGGCAGCAGTTGCGGCCGAAGAAGACGTTATCGGACTAAGTACAACACGGTCATTTGACATGATTATTGCCGTGCTTGCAATTTTAAAAGCCGGCAAAGCCTATTTGCCCCTGGATCCTTCCTATCCACAGGAAAGACTTCGTCAGATTATCAGCGATTCTGGAATAAAAACATGTATATCAGACAGGGCTGAATATTCGTTTTATGATAATTTAGGCCTGAAAGGGCTAGGACAAGAGGGTACTACCAGTAAAAACAAGCAATCAACTGGAATCTATCAAAATCCCAATGTATATGTATTGTACACTTCGGGATCTACAGGTAGCCCAAAAGGTGTGTACATGACTCAAAATGCCATGGTAAACCTGATTTTATGGCAACAAGAGCAATCAGTTTCCGGTCCGGGCAGTAAAACCCTTCAGTTTGCACCGCTTAGCTTTGATGTGTCTTTCCAGGAAATTTTTGCCACACTAACCATTGGCGCAACACTGGTATTAATCAATGATGATTTAAGGCTTGATCCCATAAATTTACTGGAATACATTGGTAAACGTCAGGTTGACCGCATTTTCCTTCCCTTCGTTGCCTTACAATTTCTTGCCGAAGCTGCCTCAGCCACCAAACATTTTCCGCAAGGCCTCAAAGAGGTGATGACGGCTGGCGAACAGCTAAAAATAACCCCACAAGTTAGAGATCTTTTTGAAGGACTGAATAATTGTATAATGTATAATCAATATGGCCCAACTGAGTGCCATGTTGTTACCCAGCTAATATTAGCTGGAACGCCAAAAGACTGGCCTTTACTGCCTAACATAGGAACGCCGATAGCCAATACTGATATATATATCCTGGATAAGGATTATAATATACTTCCCGCTGCAGAAACAGGCGAGTTGGCTATTGCAGGAGTAAGTCTTGCTGCTGGTTATCTGAACAGGCCTGAGCTTACCGCAGAAAAATTCATTTGGACTGAAATTAACGGAACACCGACCAGAATTTATCTGACAGGCGATCTGGCACAATATAACCCCAATGGAACTATCGAATTTCTTGGAAGACGTGACGACCAGGTAAAAATTAGGGGATATAGGATTGAACTAGGCGAAATTGAGGTCGTATTAAACAGCATTGAAGGCATCAAACAAGCGGTAGTTGTTGCTAAAGACGACACGGCAGGTCAGAGCAGGTTGCTTGCGTACCTTGTAGCCGGAAATGAAAATGAGAACACCGCTGAAGTTAGAAAATATCTTGAAGAAAAGCTGCCGGATTACATGATGCCGTCTTCATTTATCTGGATGAAAGACCTGCCCAAAACATCAAGCGGTAAGGTAGATAAAAAAGCACTTCCTTTGCCTGAAAGAAAACGCCCGGAATTGTCTGTGCTTTTTAGTCCGGCGAAAACGGTTCTCGAAAAAAAGGTAGCCACGGTATGGGCCGGCATACTGGAGCTTGATACAGTTGGTGTAGATGATAATTTTTTTGAGCTGGGTGGTAATTCCCTACTGGCATTAAAAACAGTATCGGAATTGAGGACCGCACATGATATTCAACTTCCCATTACAAAACTATATCAATACCCGAGTATCGGTCAGATACTCAGGTATCTTAATTCAGCCTCCTCAACAACACCTCTCAGTAGGGAACTCAATCACAAGACAGGTCCTGCAGAACCCATTGCTATCATTGGTATGGCTGGGAAATTTCCTGGGGCAAGTACTATTGATGAGCTCTGGGACGTACTCCGTAACGGGAAGGAAACGACCAGCTTTTTTACCAAAGAAGAACTTGATATTACCATACCGCAGGAGATAAAAAATGATCCTGAATATGTGAGTGCCAGGGGGATAGTTGAAGGTGCCGAATGGTTTGATCCTTCTTTTTTTGGCATCAATCCAAAATTGGCAGAGGCGATGGATCCACAACAGCGTATCTTTCTGGAAATCAGTAGGGATGTACTAGAAAAAACGGGACACCTGCCAGAAGTATATAAAGGCCTGACCGGGGTTTTTGCGGGATCAGGAAACAATAGCTACTATCAGCATAACGTTGCCGCAAACCCTGCATTAATCAATCAGGTTGGTAGTTTCCAGGTGATGACAGTTAATGAAAAAGACTATATTTCATCCCGGACAGCGTATGAACTGAACCTGAAAGGCCCGGCAGTGAGTGTATTTTCTGCTTGTTCGACTTCACTGCTCGCGGTTTCACAGGCAGTGGAAAGTCTGCGTAAAAATCAGTGCGACCTGGCAATTGCCGGTGGTGCCAGTATTTCTTCCCCTATAAAAAGTGGGCATCTTTATCAGGAAGGCGCCATGCTCAGCAAGGATGGGCACTGCCGCTCGTTTGATGCAAGTGCAACAGGAACCGTTTTTAGTGACGGGGCCGGGGTTGTCTTGTTAAAAACGTTGACAGCTGCTCAACGTGATGGCGATACAATTTATGGAATTATCAGAGGTACAGGAGTAAACAATGACGGAGGAACAAAAGGAAGTTTCACAGCCCCAAGTACCGAGGGACAAGCGTCAGCGATAGCAATGGCACTCAGAGACGCTGAAATTGATCCGTCTTCCCTTTCTTATATAGAAGCTCATGGCACAGCTACCCCGTTAGGCGACCCCATTGAAATTGAAGGACTGAAACTGGCTTTTGGAGATCAGCCTGAACACCAGTTTTGTGCTATTGGTTCTATTAAAAGTAATATGGGGCATATGACTGCTGCTGCTGGAGTAGCGGGACTGATCAAAACAACACTTGCGCTCTATTATAAAGAGATTCCACCATCCATCAATTTTGATAAACCTAACCCAGAAATAAATTTTGCAACCTCCCCTTTTTATGTGAACCAAAAATTAAAGCCCTGGGATACTGACAAAGTTAGAAGGGCCGGCGTAAGTTCTTTTGGTGTTGGTGGTACAAATGTCCACGTTATTGTGGAAGAATACGACCACTCTAAGGTAGAAAGCAAAGAGAAAGATCAAAGAACAGAAATATTTATCTGGTCGGCTAAAACCGAAGAAAGCCTTCAGGGATATAAAACTGCATTGCAAACATATATCCACGATCATCCACAGATAAATCTTAGCGACACCGCATATACTCTCCAGACGACCAGACCAGGTTTTGGCTACCGCAGCTTTGTTGTCGCCAACGGAAAACACGAACTGGAAAGTGCATTGCTGCGGCCGTTGGTCAAATCTACTGCTATAAAACAACTTCCTGGAGAAACAGTATTTATTTTTCCCGGACAAGGTGCGCAATATTTGAATATGGGCGCTGAGCTTTATCAGCATGAAGAAGTGTTTAGAGCGGCAGTTGACGAATGCGCCGCACTGCTTAGTCCTTATCTCGACAAAGATATCCGGAATATTATTTATACAGATAGTGCCGATATACAGGCACAAAAAGATATTGACAACACAAAATATACGCAACCGGCATTATTTGTAATTTCCTATGCGCTGGCTAAATTATGGATGAGCTGGGGAATTCAGCCTTCTATATTATGCGGACATAGCATAGGCGAATATGTTGCTGCACACCTGGCAGGCGTGTTTACATTAGAAGGTGGCCTCAGACTGATTGCTATGCGAGGAAAACTGGTTAGCGACCTGCCATCAGGAAGTATGCTCAGCGTCCGATCGCCATTTTCGGCGGTGGAAGAGATGCTCCCGGAAAAGATATCGGTGGCGGCAATCAATAGCCCGAAATTATGTGTACTAGCAGGAACAGATGAGATGATCAACGATTTTCAGATTCAGCTGGACGCAAAGGGAATTTTGCATAAAAAATTAGCGACAAGTCATGCATTCCATTCATGGATGATGGATCCTGTACTTCACGAGTTTGCGGCCGAAGTTGGAAAAATCAGATTAGACAGACCTCAAAAGCCCATCGTATCAACGGTGACCGGCAACTTTTTAACAGATGCTGAAGCACAGGATCCTGCTTACTGGACAAACCATATGAGACAGACAGTACTTTTTTCTGCCGCTGTGGAAACTATACTGGAACTGGACAACCCACTATTTGTAGAAGCCGGCCCGGGAAATAGCTGCACCACGCTAATCTGGCAGCATGGAGCTAAAAGTATGTACAATGCAATTGCCAGTCTGGACAAGAAAGAGGCTTCCGGCTCCCGGGATGCCATTTTAAATGCGGTAGGTAAAGTTTGGAAATCGGGTATTGATCCTGACTGGAATGCCCTATATCGCAATCAGACAAGAAAGAAAATTGATCTGCCTACATACAACTACAATAAAAAAATATACTGGGCCAAACCTCAGTCACAACAAATTACTACGGAAGAACCCCTACTACAAAACTTCACTGCCATGAGGAAAGATACATTGATCGAAAAAATAAAAAATATCCTTGAAGATGCCTCCGGAATTGAGATGGCCGGCGTCACATCTGATATGAGTTTTATAGAAATAGGCCTGGATTCGTTGCTGTTGACGCAGCTTGCCCTTACATTTAAAAAAGAATTTGCACTCCCAATTACATTCAGGCAGCTGAATGAGGAATATGCTACTATTGATGCCCTTGCCGCATTTGTTGACCAAAGCTTTCCGCGGGAACCTGCGGCTGCGTTTATACAGTCGCAACCGGTAACACCACTTGCTGTACCTGATTCTGCCCCGGCGGCCTTTGCCCCTGCAAGTTCCGCTTTAGGCTTAATTGCCCAGCAGCTTCAACTGTTATCTAAACAAGTTGAACTGATGCAGGGCGTGGCACCAGTAATTGCGGCACCGGCAACATATGCAGCGGCATCCGTTCCGTCACCTACAGTTGAAAAAATTACACAACCTGTCGCATCTCTTACACTCTCCGATCTTTCAGCAGAAGAGCTCAATGAAATCAAAAAACCATTTGGTGCTACCGCAAGAATAGAAAAAACTGCCAGCGCACTTGAGCCCTATCAGAAAAACTTTCTGGAGCAACTGACCCAGCGGTATAACAAAAAAACTGCCGGCAGCAAAGCATTTACGCAAAAGAACAGGCCGCATATGGTGGATCCAAGAGTAGTTTCAGGATTTAAGCCAAACACGAAAGAGATTGTTTACTCCATTGTAACCAATAAATCCCGAGGTAGCCACCTTTGGGACATCGACGGAAATGACTATATCGACGCACTCAATGGATTTGGATCAAACTTACTTGGATACCAGCACCCTGTACTAAAAGCGGCAGTGCTTGCTCAGGTAGAGAAAGGTTACGAAATTGGCCCGCAGCATGAACTGGCAGGTGATGTTAGTCAACTGATCTGTGAATTCACGGGATTTGACCGCGCCGCCTTATGTAATACTGGCTCTGAAGCAGTTTTGGGAGCAATGCGGATCGCCAGGACTGTTACCGGGCGCTCTTTAATCGTGTCTTTTTCTGGTTCCTATCATGGAATTAACGACGAAGTAATTATTAGGGGAACCAAAAAACTAAAAAGCTTTCCTGCAGCCCCTGGAATAATGCCTGAAGCAGTACAAAATATGCTTGTGCTTGACTACGGAACTGAGGAAAGTTTACGCATCATCAGGGAAAGGGCGCACGAGCTTGCCGCTGTTTTGGTAGAACCTGTACAGAGCAGAAGACCCGAATTTCAACCTGTTGAGTTCCTTAAAGAAGTTAGGGAGATTACACGCAAATCTGAAACTGTTTTAATATTTGACGAGGTTATTACCGGCTTCCGCGCGCACCAGGGCGGCGCCCAGGCTATATTTGGCATCCGTGCAGATCTAGGTACATACGGCAAAGTAATTGGCGGGGGCATGCCCATAGGTGCCATAGCCGGAAAAAAGGAATATATGGACGCCCTTGACGGTGGATTCTGGCAATATGGTGATGAATCCTTCCCAGAAATTGGTGTAACTTATTTTGCAGGAACCTTTGTGAGACATCCGCTTGCGCTTGCTGCGGGAAAAGCTTCATTAACCTACCTAAAGGAGAAAGGGACGCAGTTTCAAACTGAATTAAATCAGCGCACTACATTTTTGGCCGGCTTATTGAATGATACTGTTTATGAGTTTAAGCTTCCGATGTATATTGCACATTTTGGCTCATTATGGAAAATTAAATTTAAAGAGGAATATCCTTACAGTGAGTTGCTGTTCACGCTAATGCGGGAAAAAGGAATTCACATCTGGGATGGCTTTCCATGTTTCCTTACAGAAGCACATACTTTGGAAGAGATTGAAACAATTGCAGCAAAATTCCGTGAAAGTATACTTGAACTGATTGGTGTAAAATTGATTCCCCTGCCTGAGGAGCCTGCTGTTGAAAAAACAGCTGACGTGACCCCGCCGGTAGAAGGAGCAAGATTAGGCAGGGACCGTGCAGGAAATCCGGCGTGGTTTATCACTGATCCAGACAATCCGGAAAGGTATCTTCAGGTGGTGACAAAGATTTAAAAAATGATGGTAGACAGTATTGATCATGTAGTTTTTACACACGTAGATTTCGACCCGTTTTCAGGGGGAGAAATTGTCCGTACCGCAACAGCGACAGAACCCCAAAAGGAAATCTGGACATCTTGTATGCTGGGAGGGACAGATGCGAGCAGAGGATATAATGAGTCAGTGTCGCTTAGACTGCATGGAGCAGTAAATGTTGATTATTTGAAGTCAGCAATTGAAAGCCTGGTAAAAAGACATGAAGCCCTGAGGTCTGCATTCAGCCAGGATGGCTCTACTGTGCTTATTTTTGATACAGTTAAAGACTATTTGTTCTATGATGATCTGTCACATCTTTCTCCTTCGGCACAGGAAGCCGAACTGAAAAAGTATGTATTAAATGATGCATTGCACTTATTTGACCTTTTAAACGGGCCACTTTTTAAAGTAGGATTACATTGCCTCTCAGAAAATGAATACCATTTTACCTTTACCGGCCACCATATTGTTTGCGACGGATGGTCGCTCGGTATCATATTGCAAGATATCAGTAAATTTTACAGTGCCAGGGTAAGGCATACTAATCCCCAAATGGGTAAGGCTACATCACTTACTGAATTTGCAATGGAACAGGCCGATTACGCTTTGAGCCGTGAACGTGCAGATGTTGAAAAATATTGGTTAAAACAGTACGAGCAGGAAGTACCGGTAATGGATCTTCCAACAGATCATGTACGCCCTGCAATCAGGACATTTAAAAGTAAACGCCTCGATTTTCGTCTTGATTATGAGCTGGTAAGAAGATTAAAAGAAACAGGCCGGGCACAGGGAAGCAGCCTTGTACTTACTTTTCTTTCTGCGTTTGAGCTTTTCCTTCACATGGTTAGTGGTCAGAAGGATATTGTAGTGGGATTACCCGCCTCTGGACAATCAATCACCGGTCACCATGACCTGGTGGGCCATTGTGTAAACCTGCTTCCTCTCAGAAGCCGTCCAAATAAAAATTATAGTTTTAAAGAATATCTGCGGTTGAGAAAACCAGCAATCCTGGATGCCTTCGACAATCAGCAACTTACCTGGGGAAATTTACTGCGAAAACTCAAAATTGCAAGGGACCCTTCCCGCATACCTCTTGTTCCTGTGGTATTTAACGTGGATATGGGCCTGGATGATGGCGTTTCATTTGAAGGACTCGATTACCAGTTAATTAGCAATCCCAGAGAATACGAGAGTTTTGAAATGTTTATCAATGCAAGCGGATCTGAAAATTCACTTGTAATGGAATGGTCTTTCAACACACAATTGTTTGAACCGGAAACTATCCGTCAAATGATGGATGGTTTTGAACGAATGCTGCAATTTGTTGTGAATTATCCGGAACTGAAAATTAGTGAAGTCCTTATAACTGATTCACCATATTTTCTCAATGAACCTGTATTTAAAAGGTCAACATCACTGGCAAGAAGAACGATGATCAGCGCTCCTGACGAAGCCATTGAGCTCAACGATATTACTGTACAATTGCTGTTTGAGCAGGCGGCAAGCACTTTCAAAGACAAGCCGGCAATAAGCTTTAAAGATGAATCTATCAGTTACAGTAATCTCAACATTAGAGCAGAAAACCTTAGCAGGGCTATCCTGCACTTTGCTCCAAATGAAGAAATTATAGGTATAAGCACAACAAGAGGGCTCAATATGGTTATTGCTGTGCTGGCCATCCTGAAAGCAGGAAAAGCATACCTGCCACTTGACCCTACCTATCCGGAAGAAAGATTAAATCAAATAACTGAGGATTCTAACCTTCAGTACTGCATTGCAGGTTCGGTAGAGACTAAATTTTTTAATCAGCTTGGCCTGGAAACGATCGATTTTGATATTACCTATAGTTTACCAGAACAATCACTTATTTTCCAGAATCCGAATGTTTATGTATTGTATACTTCAGGATCTACAGGAAAACCAAAAGGCGTCTATCTTACACAACGTGCATTAGTCAACCTGATCATCTGGCAGAACCAGAATTCAGTGGCAACGCCCGATAGCAAGACACTGCAATTTGCGCCGCTAACGTTCGATGTATCTTTTCAGGAGATCTTTGCAACGCTCACTACGGGTGGTCAGCTAATCCTGATTGATGACGTTATGCGCCTGAACCCAGACAACCTGCTGGCTAAAATTGAACGAAATAATATTACCAGGATTTACCTGCCGTTTGTTGCGCTACAGTTTTTGGCCGAAACTGCCGTGAGCATAGGAAAATTCCCTTCGGCGTTACAGGAAGTAATGACAGCTGGTGAACAGCTGAAGATTACCCCGCAGATTGAAGAATTTTTTAGCTCAATTCCCGGTTGCATATTGTACAATCAATATGGGCCTACAGAATGTCATGTAGTCACCCAACTTAAACTGGATGGAGATCCAACCCTGTGGCCTGGTCTCCCTAAGATAGGTACACCGATTAACAATACCACGATATATATCACCGGTGAAAACCTTGAGATACTTGATGACGGGGAAGCAGGTGAGTTATGCATCGCTGGTGCAAGTCTGGCTACTGGATATCTGAATAATGAAATACTCACCAACGAACGCTTTTTAACGCTTGCATTACCCGATGGAGGGCATACCAGAGTTTACCGTACGGGTGATCTTGCAAAAACACTTCCGGATGGAAGCCTTGAATTTATTGGCAGGAATGATGATCAGGTTAAAATAAGGGGCTATCGGATAGAAATTGGAGAGATTGAAGTGGTGTTGAGCCGCGTTGCAGGTATTGCCCAATGTGTGGTTACGGCCAGGGAAGATCATAATGGCCAAAAAAGGCTCGTTGCATACCTCTCTTCTTCAAACGAAAAACAAGATACCGCCTTTGTCAGGGCAGAGATTCAAAATCAGCTTCCTGCTTATATGGTGCCTGCTGTTTTTGTGTGGATGAAAGATTTCCCCAGAACAACGAGTGGAAAAATTGACAAAAAACAATTGCCTGCACCAGATCACCTGCATTTCGGCGATAAGAGCAATTACACCACACCAAAAACTGAAACTGAAAAAGAAATTGTAAAGATTTGGGAAGATCTTCTCAATATTAAAGATATAGGCATTGATGATAATTTTTTTGAGCTTGGCGGCCATTCACTGATTGCTATTCAGTTCATGATCCAGATTGAAAGGGCTAATGGTCATGGATTGCCACTTTCTACGCTGTTTGAATATCCTACAGTGAGAACATTGGCCAAATTATTTGACGGGCAGAATAAAGCCACTAGTTATACCTCGCTGGTCCCTATTAAACCATCAGGGACAAAAACCCCAATCTACATTGTTCATGGCGGAGGGTATAATGTGTTGAATTTTAGCGGAATTGGCTTATATGTTGATCCAGAACAACCTGTTTATGGCATTCAGGCGCAAGGCTTGGATGGAATTGAGGAACCGATGGATAATATGGAGGACATTGCAAAATATTATATTGAAAGTATCCTTGCACAAAATCCGACTGGCCCTTATGCCCTGGCGGGTTACTCGTTTGGAGGATACGTGGTTATTGAAATGGCCAGGCAGTTGCGTTTACTTGGACATGAAATCAGCTTAATAGCCATTTTTGATACCAATGCAAAAAATCTCGACTTCCATGGTTCTAATATGGGCGTGTACATCGAAAAGATAAAAAAACAACTTCCTAAATTCTGGTGGATTATCAAATCATTTATAAAAAACCCGCGGAAAACCATCGAGTACCAAAAGCTGCTTCTTAACAAAAAAATGAATTCTGTTTTTGGTGATCCTATAATAGAACAGCAACAACAGCAGGGTGCAATCTACAAGATCATGAGGAGAATTGACGAAAAGTATGAAATTGCTTATCAAGCTTATAAACTTGCTCCGTTTAATGAAAAGGTACATTTATTCAGAGCCAAAGACAATATTTATTTTGTTGAAGATTATAAATACCTGGGCTGGCAGAAATATGCTAAAAAAGGCGTAGAAGTACATGATGTTCCTGGTGACCATAAAACAATGTTGCTTGCCCCATTTGACAAATCATTCGCACGCAAGTTACAGGAAGTCCTGGACAGTGTATCCTGATCATATCTATAGCAAAAAGTCTTATGGACCACCGTTTATTCTGTGAGGATATACATCAAAGCAGTATAGCCAATTCAGGTGGGGATACTACCGGGCATATTAAAATATGGGAGATTGATATCAAAGATCAGATGAATCATAAATTCCGCCTGGAGAAACTGCTGACACAGGAGGAAAAGCAGCATGCTGCAAGGTTCCGTCAGGAAAAGGATGCGAATCTGTACATAGTGACCAGGGCAAATTTAAAACTTCTGCTGGCAGACGTGTATTGTATGCCGCCTGAAAAAATGATTATTGCCGCCGGCGTCAATGGGAAACCCCGTCTGAACGACTATGCCGGTATACATTTCAATGTTTCCCATACACATGAAAGGGCGGTTATTGCTCTTTCAAAACACCGGATCGGAATAGATCTGGAACACATGAACCCAGCTTTCGATTTCGCTTCAGTTGCAGAATTTGCCTGCTCAGCTGCTGAACTTAAACTACTGAGTGAAACAGTGAGCCCAAGAACGGAGTTCTTTAAATTGTGGACCAGGAAAGAGGCATTTTTAAAAGGCCTGGGCATTGGGCTCGTTAACGACTTAAAAACAATCACCTGTGCGGAGGCTATTAACCCAATATCAGGAGACCTTCAAGGGGTTTTGTCCGATTGGAAAATCATGACTACAATGCTTTCAGGAAATTACATCATGAGCGTGGCACACGATTATTTTTTAAGCCCTGTGCCAGTCACACTCATTTCCCTCACCCAAAGTTTACCTTTTTAAAACTTTAAGCTGGAAACTAAACTTTCCTTTTGGATTTTTCCCAGGCAGCACTCTGGTTTTTCTTGTAATACCTTATGATACCTGCAAGGACAGCGTAATTCATTACACAAAAATAATAAGGGATAAAGAGTGCTTTCACACGGATATTCCTGCGCTCAAAATACAGGCCAATCAAACTAAGCCCATAAAATACAACCTGCAAAATAAAGAATACTTTATAGAAAGTGCCTGGGGTTTCAAATGCCAGTAAGCCGTTAAGGATAAATACAAGAAACAAAAGAAACGGCGTTATGGTCCAGCGCAACACGCGGTGACTGATATATTGAAATGTAAAGACAGCATTGTGAAAAGGATTAGCGGCCTTCTTTAATCGTAAAATCGATTGTATCCCGCCCGCTGCAATACGTATTTTTCTTTTCAGTTCTTCTTTCACATCTGCAGATGCAGTTTCCATTGCATAGGCTTCAGGTTCATACGCGATGATATAGCCATTCTCAGCAATGCGCATAGCAATCATATGGTCGTCTATAATTGTATCACTTTCCACAGGTTGGTATAGCGATGTACGTATACTAAACAATTCACCAGCAGCCCCGACATTCGAATATAGTTCATAGTCCCATTTCTTTAATTTGGATTCATACTTCCAGTAAAAGCCTTCTCCTGCAGAACTCGCGTCTGCTGTTTCTTCCACCATTATTCGCTTCTCCCCTGCTACTGCGCCCACTTTAGGATTTTGATAATGTTTAACCAGCTCGAGCAAAGCATCTTTATTTAAGAAGGTGTTTGCATCTGTAAATACAGTTATTTCCCCTTCAATAAAAGGAATAGCACGTTTGATGGCCGCCATCTTCCCCGCCCTGATGTCCTGATGTAACAGGGTAACCTCATCGAACCCGGCAATTTTTTCAGCGGTACTGTCAGATGAACCATCGGTAATAAATATCACCTGCACCTTATCTTTAGGATAGTTGAGCAATAAGGTATTCTCTATTTTATCTTCGATAATATCTTCTTCATTGTAGGCAGCAATCAATACAGTAACTGTAGGGAGGATCACATCGGCTTTAAACACAAACGGCTTTTTAAATACCCTTTTAATTTTTACCAGAAAATAAAGGACAAAACCATAACCCACAAAGGTGTAAACGATCAGGAAAATACTGATCCAGAAAATTATTATCATACTTATATTTTAAAACCAAGTTCAGTACTTTCTTTTGATTGTGTCATATTCCAGCCTATTCCTCGAAATACCCACTTGACCAGGTCTTTCCTGCCATTCTTCAGGTAAAGTAATATCTGCTTGGGACAGGCAAGCCCGATATAATAAATGCTAAAAAACAGTGTGTTCAGCATACCCGTATTTCTCCGGATAAACAACATCCTGTTTCTGGTCATGAAGTATGTCTTGATGCTGCTTTCTTTACCTACACTCATGGACTCTTTATGAAAAACAGTTGCGCGCCCAGTAAACCATATCTTTTTACCCGCCCTTTTGAATTTTTCACACCAGTCCAGTTCCTCATAATAAAGAAAAAACTGATCTTCCATTAAACCTACCTGGGCCAGATCTGCCCGCCTACACATCATTGCCGCTCCATGGCAGAAAGCAGTTTCCCTGCTATCATTGTCATATTGACCTTTGTTGATTTCCATCCCACCTATTACACTGTTTCGGCAGGTGAGATAGTTCATTTTAGAAAACCCCGCATATTGAATTACCTCGGGGGCGTCGAAGTATAAAAGTAAAGGAGATACTAATCCGATTGATTCATCCCTTTCCAGTTCGCCACTCAGTTCCCCTATCAGATTAGCGGTAACCTCAGTATCATTGTTTAAAAGCAGCAGGTAGTCTCCCGTAGCCTGTTTAATCCCGAGATTATTACCCCCGGCAAACCCAAGGTTTTCTGCAGAACGGATATAAACCAAGCCGGGAAAAGCAGCAACAAAAGCCGATCCGTGATCTTCGCGGCTTCCATTATCTACAAGGATTACCTCAACCGCCGATATATCTGTATAATGCAGGATAGATTTGAGAAAATCTATGGTTACTTCCGGCTGATTAAAATTGACACTGATAATTGAGGTGCGCTTCATGTAGGGTAAATGTAATTATTTCAGTCGAATATACTATGTCTGAAATAAAACAAGCAACCATATATATGTTGTGCGCCACTCAAAGATCGAATCCAATTGTCTGGTACGCCTTCTTGACAATCAAACTTCCCCGATGGTTTCTGGCGGATAGATGATAAACGAATAGGGATTAGTGACCGGATTAAGGTAAGGCGAGTACATTCCAAGATAATGGACCTCTTTACTTTCGTCGGTCTTGTTGATGAAAAAGTCGGTAGATAAAATAAAATATCTAAACAAGTCGCGCATCCTGTCGGATTGATGGTAACTCAACCCGAGATAGTATGTAGTTTTCCACTTTAAGCGTGAAACCAGATCATTTCCGTTTGATTCAATAAAATCATCTACATACCTCTCAACACTTCCAGGGACAATTTTAAGGTAATAAAACTCTTTCAGAATGAGTTTTACAGCAAATTCCTTAGTATCCGGCGCAATGAAATACACTGCAGGAGACAATAGACACATTCCTGCACCTACTCCTGCTAAAACCAAAAATTTTCTCCTTTCCATTCAAAATGATTTATCTGCCGCAAATAAAGACATTGCAGACAGGGTTAATGTAGGATTAGAAGGCCCAAATGTAGTAAAAGCCCCTGCCCCCAGAACAAATAAATTGCGGTACTGATGGTGAATAAGATGTTTGTCGACAACTCCATTATGCCGGCTGGTACTCATTCGTGTCCCTCCTAATATATGACCTTCGTGAGGGGCAGGATCGAAAAATATAAGTTTTTCCACCGGAAGGCAGGATAAAATATCGGGTAGCTGTTTTTTCATATTCTTTATTCCATCGAGCGCGTATAAAGACCGTTCTTTGAAATGAACCTCAGGAAAAAGGTTGTCCGACGAAGTTGTGATATAGTTCTTATTGTTTGGCAAATCTTCAAAAACACATCTGAAACTCGCCACATTCAAATGTTTCCCCCTTTCCAACCTGATATCAAACGGTGCATTATTAGCCTCAATTAAACAGGCCGCATGCTGTTTTCTATGCTCTCCGTCATACAGCATATAACCGTTGGCGTTGACCCATGTACTGCCCCCTGCATTCGTCATTTTATCAAGATGAATGTGGACCTGCATGCCTAATTGTTCGCCAAAACCTTTGCCTGTAAGCGCATTTTTATCACCAGACCGCAGTAATATATTTGTATTAAAAAATGGGTTAGTTCCCAAAGCCACAACTTCAGCTTTTACGCTATATTTTTTCCCGCCCTGCCTGAAAATTACTTTTCGCACCACATCATTTGCTGTTACCAGATGCAGCACCTCTGCTCCATAAGACAATTCCACACGCTTGTCGTTATACACCCCCATTCCAGAGTTCTCAATTGTGAATTTAGCATCCATGGGGCAAGTCTCACAGCTACTGAAGGCCATACAGGCATTTCGGTGACTTGTGGTTCTGCTGGCCCTCGCACCAGGCTGACTGATATAAAGGTTGCCATATTTCTTATGCAAAATTTTGTCCACCAAAGTAAACGCATGGGCCGGCAAAGGATACTTGGTACGTTTCGGAAAAGGTGTAAAATCAGGACCTGAAACACTCATAATTTCCTCAGTTTCGCTGTAATATGGTTCAAGATCATTGTAATCTATCGGCCAGTCATCTGCAATGCCATACATTGTTTTCATTTTAAAGTCGTTTGGCATAAAACGTGGCGTACAGCCCCACCAGCAGTTAGATGAGCCGCCATAAGCAGTTGAAAATGGCCACTCCTTCTCTTTGTTAATATTTCGAATCTCGTTTTCCCAAGGCCTTTCATACTGCCGGTAAGCAGAGGCCTCCCCTCTTTTTATCTTGAGCCTCTCTGCCATTGGATATAAATGTCCCTTTTCCAGAACCAGTATTTTTGCCTCTGCCTTTGCTTTAGAGAGATATTTACTCAAAAAAAAGCTGGAAGCAAATCCTGTCCCGGCAACAATTAAATCATAATTTTCATGTTTCATGTGTTAATAGTTATTGGCGTTTTTAAGGAACCAGTACAACCAGGGAATTTTTATAAACATAAGTACACACAGGAGCGTGGTAAATAAAAGCAAGTACAACATAAACCACTTGCGTGTGTACAATTTTTCAGAACCCTGCACGGGCGAATCATTGAGCAGTCCAATCCTCAGGTACCAGGAAAACAATAATGCAAAAAAGGGAAAACTCACCAGCAGTTCAATCCTGTCTTTGATTAAAAATATACCCATAAAAAATGCCGAAGTGATTGCATAAAAGAACATGGATACAAGCAGGCTGTTCTCTGTATAGAATTTAAATGACCTGCGGTACAAACCGGCAATTTCCGGATTTGCAATGAGCCTGTACTCAGCAAACCTTTTGGTGGCCATCAGAAAGGCACCACCCATCCAATAAGCAATGATGATACTTACTGGCGGAAATGTATTGATCCAGTTCAAATCCCATTTACTACCTGGCGCACCTAAAGACGGTGTGAAAATAAACCAGCCGGCGGCAAAGCGGATGGGGTTATTGATGGACTCGGTGAGTACATCCAGAAAAACCCTGTCCTTGCTACGAAATGGTTTCACATTATATATCACCCCCATCACCAATAAAAAGACGGCCATAGACAGGAACTTTACAGAAACAACGTATGCTAGCAGAACACCAGCAAGTGCTAAAAAAAAGTATTCCGTGTATAAAATTATTGGATTAATGCGTGTAACGACCGAGGACCTCCGGTTTTTTAAGGGGTGAAATTTATCAAAACTTTTATCCAGATACTCATTAATCACGTAATTTGCAGAGGCGATGAGACAAATACTTACAATCCCTACTATAATCCGGCTTACGAGGTTCAAAGTAAACTCGGTATGAAAAATTGACAATGCAAATAACATTCCGGGAACCATGAAAACATTTTTAATCCAGTTATCTGGCCTTGTTATATTTACATATTCATAAAAACTAGCTGGTCGGATTTTCAGTTCTGGTCTGCTTTCTGCAACAGACGGTTCATTTAAAGTAATTCTTTCATTCATCCAGCGTATCTTCTGATTAAAAATTATACCATCGGTTTAATTGTAATTTTTTTTCTAGCATTTTTTAAAGCAATAAAATATCAATATTTTGGATATTGTAAATTAAGATACTAACAATGAATAAAACAATCAAGAAAAAAAATTTTTTTGAGCCTAATTACCGTTTTAAAGCTATTTTTATTATCATCTTATTGATTGGTAGCGCAATACGATTGTTTCATTTTATCAACAACCGGTCACTATGGATGGACGAAATTTATCTATGTTCGAGTTTTGCGCATATGGATTATCTTGAGCTTGCCAGCAATGTTCTTGATTATCAACAAAAAGCCCCGATTGGGTTTTTGTGGATGGTTAAGCTATGTACAGATTTATTTGGCTATCATGAAATGTCACTTCGACTAATTCCGCTAATTGCCGGGGTCGTGTCACTAATCTTATTTGTAGATGTAGGCAAATTTTATTTAAAACCCTTGCCACTTTTAATTGCTGTGGGAATATTTGCATTTTCTCCCGCACTGGCTTACCACAGCGTAGAAAGCAAACAATATTCGACTGAGTGCCTTGCTACAATTTTAGCATTACTGCTGTTCCTCCGGTATCAATCAAAGACCGGCATCACCGATAAAGTATACTGGGGAATATTTGGCGGCCTCTTATTGTGGTTTTCATTTTCTGTAATTTTTATACTGGCAGGAATAGCATTTGGCCTAACCTTATTCGATATCATCAAAAAAGACCGGAAGTCCCTCTTTCTGAATGCAACAGCATTTTGTATCTGGCTGATTAGCTTTAGTATAAATTATATTCTCTTTACTCATAAACATGCAGATTCAGAATGGGTGGTCTATTTTTTCAAGCTCTATGATAACTTTATGCCGTTTCCCCCGCTTACATTACGGCAACTCAAATGGTTTCCAAGAAATTTCTACGATCTCATGGACTACCCACTCGGAATGGTATGGAACCTAAAAGGATTCGATCCCCATTTTTATATCAAACTCATTTCTATCCCGTTTGTGCCGATCCTGTGTTTTTTCATTGGCATTTTTGAAATATATAGAAATAATAGAAAAAGTTTTTACGTATTTACGTTCTCTATTTTGTTCATGCTTATCGCTTCCGGCCTATACCTTTATCCCCTGCTGGAGAGATTTTGGGTGTTTATATCGCCTGTCTTTATTTTATTCATTGCGACGGGGTTCCAATACGTCCAACAAAAAGTCAGATCTACCCGTATATCAGGGGCCTTATTCATGCTGATCATTATTGGCCCTTTTATTCAATCTATATATTATATTTATCAACCCGTTTTTTTCTACAAACACAAAAAGTCTTTCGAAAAAGAATGTCTGGTGTATGTTAGTGACAATTTCATTGAGGGCGATGTTGTTTATAACTATTGGAACAATGCACCTGGTTATAAAGTATACAAACATATTCTTAAACTTCGTTACACCGCTGTTGAAGGTAAGGATTACAGGAAAACCTCACCTGATCGAAGTGTTTACAACAACAAGCTCCATAAAGAATTCACTAAATTTTTAGGAAGTAAAAGGGTATGGATAATTTGTAATACTATGTTTTTGACGGATATAGGTGATAAAGCCGAGGATCCAATGTGGTACTACAGAAGTAAGTTAAGACCAGCGGACAATTTGGTTCAGCAGCTAAATAAGCTTGGTAAACTGGTATTGATCAAAAAAACAGCAGATATCACCGTATATTTGTTCGAATCAACTACTCACAAATTCACCAAGAATCCGGAATTGTGAGGCGATGGCGGCTTTAAGCAGCGAGTGCATCCGCTTTCTGAAACCATATTTGTAAAACCGCTCTGAAAAAGCGATAGACGATGCTGTGTATAGTTGATCTGCTTCTATCCGACATTTCCATTCTATTGTTAGTATTCTTAGGGCGAATTTTCCATTATGACTTGTTTTATCAAACTCACTAAAGAAATTCAAAATCAGTTCGTCTGCAAACTTTTTTTGTTTTGGTGCCCAATAATGGAAAACAAAACTGTCAGCTCTTTTTATTGTGGTTGTCCTTTGCAAGATAAGTGAGAAAGCAAGTTGCTCACTTACAAACCACTTAGAATTTAAATAAAATTCCTCGGTCAATTTCAACACATCTGGCATATATTTTTTGAAGGCACAATTTAACCCCACCAATCCGGAATTCCAGCAATAATCGCTGTTATTAAATCTCATCTTTTCTCCGCAGATCTCAAAATCCCGTCCAGCAATATAATTTAAAAAAGCTTCCGGGAATTCTCCTTCACCATAAGATCTGAATAATTCCAGTCCCTCATTGAAATTGTATTCCTTTTTATGCATATAACTTATTTCCGGACCTGAATTTTGAAGAAGTGGCGTAGGGATACCAGTAAAAAAGGTATCTGAATCAACGAATATTAAGCTTTGTTCAGGATATTTTTTATAAGTCAAATCGATAACAGATACCTTTATGCGGTGATTGAAGTTAATTCCCGCCTGCATGTCAGTTAGATCTTTAGCATTTAACAATACATATTCGATATCGAGATCGCGCAGGTAGGATTTGAAAAAGTCAGGCTTATCTGTATATACAATTATACGTGTACGATCATTACTTCGGCGCCATGCATTGAAACTTAAAATACAAAATATAGCCCTTAGAGATTCAGAAATACTACCATATGATAACAGTACAAGGTTTTTAAAAGCTATGTTCTTTAGTTGACTCATCTATGCATTACAATTAAAATGGAAAATCGGATGTCTGTTATAAGTAATTTTTACCGAGTCATGTGATTAGGAAAACTTTGAAAGATATTGTATCTTCGATAGTAGTATTTTATAAATATATAGAGGACCAAAATTATCAAAGCACATTTAATATCATGTATTATCTAATCAATCGGAATCCAGTGTCAATTTATACTCTCTATATTTAATATGCGCGTTGCTCACATTATTCTTACGCACAAAAATCCTGCCCAACTAGGCAGGCTAGTTAAATCCATGCAGCATCCACAATTTGATTTTTATATCCATGCAGACGCGAAAGTAGCACTCGATACATGGAAAGTCAATGAAAATTTTCCGGGTGTAACTTTTATTCAAAAACGGGTGGAATGCAATTGGGGAGGCTTTACGATTGTACAGGCGATATTCAATGCGATATCAGAGGTATTGTCGTCGGGTAAGACATACGATTTTATCAATCTGCTGAGCGGCCAGGATTATCCAATAAATTCGCCTCAAAATATCTATGATTTCTTATTGCAGCATCCAGGAAAAAACTTCATTGCTTATGATGAATCCCATCAAACAGAGTGGTGGAGAACTGCGGCCGATCGTTACGAAAAGTATCATTTTACAGATCTGAATTTTCGGGGACGATTCTTTGCAGAACGTATAGTCAACATGATTGCCCCTTCCAGAAAAGTTCCTGATGGAACTACGTTATACGGTGGGAATAAAGCTACCTGGTGGACAATAAGTGGGGAATGTGCTGCATATATGAACAATCAGTTTAATCACAGTCCGCGATTGATTAATTTCCTCAGGTTTTGCTGGGGTACGGATGAAATTGTTATACCTACGCTGATCATGAATTCCGTTTTTAAAAACCAGGTTGTAAATGATAATTTAAGGTACATAGACTGGTCTGAGGGCAACGCCAGCCCCAAATCATTTGACATTTCAGATTTTGAAAAAATAAGCAGGTCCAAAATGCTTTTTGCAAGAAAATTTGACCTTGACCATGATGAGAAAATCTTAAATAAAATTGATCAGACATTATTAACCAACAAACAGTAACAAGTGGTCGAATTCATTAGGGGTATACTCAAACAGCAGATTTTTAAATTCATTATTGTAGGCGGATTTTGTGCAAGTCTTGAATTTATTACATTCAATATATTCATCAGTTTTTTCAAGATTGATTACCTGATTGCCAATGTCATGTCTATTCTAATAGCGGTAAGTATTAACTATCTGCTATCAAGGGCGTTTGTGTTTGAAAAAAGCAGGTATTCGAAACGGGACGAATTTTTATCTTTTGTACTATTTTCCGTCCTAGCCATTCTTTTAAATCAAATGATATTATGGGTGCTTTTTGAAGTTATTAAATTCGATATACGTTTATGCAAAGCGCTGGCCATTGTAATTGTTGCGTTCTTTAATTACTTAACAAAGAAGTATATTGTGTTTAAAGCCTGATACCGGGCTGCAATATCATCGTAGTAAAGTAAGATATAACTTACAAGAATATTTATGTTCGATTGGTTTTGTCCGGTCTGTAACAAACAGATTATAGGATTAGAAGCGACCTCATCATTCGAAAATATTTTTATATTTGTTTACAAACTAACTCGATTTTAATGGAAAAACTTCGTTCTTATCTGCTCTTAATAAGAATTCCTCAATGGAGTAAAAACTTGTTTATTTTCCTGCCTGCTTTTTTCGCTTTAAAATTAACACAGCCTGAGGTCCTGTACAATCTTGCACTTACTTTTGCAGGGTTTTCTTTTCTGGCCAGTGCGGTTTATGTATTCAATGACATGCTTGATATTGAGAGTGACAAAATTCATCCAAAGAAAAGAAACAGACCATTAGCAAGTGGTAAAGTAACTGTAAACGAAGGCATTGTTCTCATCATTATACTTTTGATCCTGGCTGGATCCGTATTTTTTGTATTGGCGAACACATTGGCTATGATTATTGCTGCGATATATCTGGCACAAAATATTCTGTACACCATCAAACTGAAACATGTTTCATTACTTGATATTATGTTGATTGCGACAGGATTTGTGTTAAGAATCCTCATCGGCGGTGTAGCTACAAATACATATCTATCCCATTGGATCATTCTGATGACCTTACTACTGGCCTTGTTCCTGGCGCTGGCCAAACGCCGTGACGATGTTGCAAGTTATGTGGAAACTGGTCAGAAGGCAAGGAAAAATATCCAGGGCTATAATATGGAATTCCTGAACGTAGCTATTACCATGATGTCAACAGCAGTAGTGGTATGTTATGTGATGTACTGCACCTCGCCAGAGATCACTGCGCGCTTTGGAGACAATACCTATCTTACTTCATTTTTTGTGATCCTTGGGGTCATGAGATATCTGCAGCTCACTTTTGTCTGGCGCATTAGTGGCAGCCCAACTACAGTGCTTCTGGAAAACAGGTTCCTGCAACTTATTCTTGTAGGCTGGATTTTATCATTCGTTCTAATTATTTATTTAAAGGTTTGATATGCAGACAAAACCGGAAACCATAAAAATGCTGTTTTTGACGGGATGTATACTTATCGTCACCATCGCCATGGTCTTGCTGGTTACTTCACTGGGATTTTTTATGGATCAGAAGGTCTCCTCATGGCAGTTCCCGGTCTCGTTCATTATCACATCCGCGATCTTCTACTTTACAGGCAAAACCTGGTATCATCAGGACCTTGTATTTATCAAATCTCTTTTTCTGAGTATAGGCTTAATACTGATTTCCCTGTTAATTGCTATCAGTTTTTATGATATTACTTATGATGGCCAGTCATACCACATGGAGGGCATTTACCAGCTAAAAAATGGTTGGAACCCATTTAATGCGACCTTGCCGGATTCAGTTAATATGGCGCTGTACGTTAATCATTACGCTAAAGGCGTAGAATTACCCCAAAGCACACTTTATAGTTTGACGAACCGCATTGAAAGCGGTAAGGCAACAAACCTGATTTTACTTTTTGGTGGATTCTGTTTAACAACAGCATACCTGTTTAGCCTTGCCAAATTATCGACCGTAAAATCCTTATTGATCAGTTCCATTGCTGTTCTTAATCCGGTGATCTTAAATCAGCTGCTTTCCACTTATGTAGATGGGCAATTAGCTATTTTACTGCTTTGTTTCTTTGTATGTGCTTTATGGATCATAAGGGAGCCCCAGACGTTCAATCTGATAGTATTAGCTGCGATAATTTTAATTACCGTCAATATCAAGTTCACCGGCCTGGTATATGTAGTTATATTTACGTTCGCCCTATTGGCGTGGCTTCTTTTCGTGAAAAAGAGACCATTATTCACAAAGGTAATTTGTACCACAATGTTCGCCGGGATTATCGGCACCTGCGTAATAGGGTATAACCCCTATATCATCAACACGATAAAATTTCAGCACCCTTTTTACCCTTTAATGGGAAAAAATAAAGTGGATATCATGACACATAATATGCCGGACGGCTTTGAAAGCAAAGGTGAACTGGACAAATTCATGATTTCCCTCTTCGCCCATTCTGACAACGTAATGACTGGCAATCAAAAAACTATTGGCCTTAAACTCCCCTTCACTTTCAATAAGACAGATGTTATAGGCTCCTATCAGGTGGATACACGGATAGCAGGCTTCGGCGCCTTTTTCAGCGGAATCATTATTCTGGCAATAGTTTTATTATTGGCAGCCCTTTGGCAAGCTTATAAGGGTGAAATAACGCTTAATCAGGCCAATTGGTTGTATGTAGTTGGTGTAATAGCAGCTTCTGTAATTATCATTCCTGAAGCCTGGTGGGCACGATATGTTCCTCAGTTATGGTATACGCCTTTGCTGGTTTTGCTCATGACAGAACTGAATGCGACTGGTAAATTCAAAATAATAAAGGTTATCATATACTGCGCGTTTTTATTCGATATCATTTTTATGCTGTTTGGCATCAGGTATAACTTGTTAATGACTAACCAAATTAACGCACAAATGAAAGAACTCAAAGGCTTAAAGGAGCCTTTAGAAGTTGAGTGGGGAAGTGCAAGAATAAACCGTGTAAGGTTCAGCGAAAATCAGATCCCATATAAGGAAACAGACCTGAGTAAAAGAACTGGCATACAAAGCATCATTTGCTCCGACTCTAAATTTATTGTACCAAACAAAACAAACACCCATTAATGACGGACAGTACATCAGTAAGCGACAAACCAGTAATCGCAGCATTTGATTTTGACGGCACAATTACCACCCGCGATTCTCTACCGGTCTTCATCAGGTTTGCAGTATCCACGCGGCAGTTCCTATTAGGAAGTTTAACCATGGCCCCTTACCTTGTATTGTTTAAACTCAAGTTTATCCCTAATTACAAAGCCAAAGAAAGGCTTTTTAAAACCTTTTTCTCGGGATTAAAAACCGAAAGTTTTAATGCACTCTCTGATAAATTTACAGAGAAAATAGAGAAGATTGTGAATCCGGCAGCTTTGGAGAAGATAAAATGGCACCAGAAAATGGGACATGAAGTTGTTATTATCAGTGCTTCTGCAGAAAATTGGATCAATCCGTGGGCCAGGAAAAATGGTATCAAAACTGTTCTCGCTACCCGGCTTCAGGTAAAAGACCAGGTCATCACAGGAAAATTCCTCACTAAAAATTGTCATGGAGCTGAGAAAGTAAACCGCCTGCTGGAAAACTATCCTAAAAGAGAAGATTACGTCCTTTATGCATATGGTGACAGCAATGGCGACACAGAGCTTTTGGCACTGGCCGACCATTCCTTTTACCGTTCTTTTTAATTACAGATTACCTTTTTTTAATTGTTCACTCGCATACTGACTGGCCCTTGCTGTAAGGGCCATATAGGTTAATGACGGATTTTGACTGGCAGAAGAGGTCATACAACTTCCATCAGTAATAAACACGTTCTTTGCACCATGCATTTGGTTAAATTCGTTCAACACTGAGGTTTTAGGATCACGGCCCATTCTTGCTGTTCCCATTTCATGAATAGTGGACCCACCCGGCTTATTATAAATGAAAGTGCTGATATCCTTAAATCCTGCTTTTTCCAGCATCTCACCACAGGTTACTTTGATATCTTCCATCATTTTATGTTCATTGTCCTGAAAAGCAAAATCAATTTTCATCAACGGTTGTCCCCATTTATCCCTTGTGGAAGTGTCCAGCGTTACCTTGTTGTTATAGTAAGGCAGACATTCACCCCATCCTGCCATCCAAACCGTCCAGGGTCCGGGCGTTGTGAGTTGAGCTTTATATGACTCTCCAAATCCGGTTAAATTTTGCACCTGGTCTGACCACTCACGTCGTTCGCCATGTCCCTGTATATTGTAACCCCGCTTAAAGCCAAGGTTTTCATTATCATGAAGATTCCGGTAGCGTGGAATAAGAAACCCTGAGGGCCTCCTCCCTTTATAATACATATCTGTATAACGATCATGCGATCCAGCTGCACCGCCTGAAGAATGGTGATCCATTAAATTATGTCCTATCTGGTCACTATCGTTACCAAAACCATTTGGAAAACGGGAGGACACAGAGTTTAATAGAATCCCAGCAGTGGCAATTGTGGAGGCATTTACAAAAATAATTTTAGAATAAAATTCGTGGACTTCATTGCTGTTGGCGTCAATGACCCTAACACCTTTGGCTTTTTGCTTTTGTTCATCGTACAAAATCTCAGTCACAATGGAAAAAGGTCTTAATGTAAGGTTTCCGGTTGCCATGGCGGCAGGAATAGTTGAGCTGTTACTGCTGAAATAACCTCCAAAAGGACATCCTCTGCTGCACATGTTCCGGTTTTGGCATGGCCCGCGGTTATCCCATCCCCTGGTTAAATTTGCCACACGCGCAATTGTAAGTAAACGCGTATGATCATTTTTTTTGATAGAATCACCAAGGTGCCTTTCAATACAGTTCAACTCCATTGGTGTAAGAAATTCCCCATCCGGTAACTGCGAAAGATTTTCCTTTTGTCCGCTCACCCCGATATGGGCTTCTGCATAGCTATACCAGGGGGCTATATCTTTGTATCTTATTGGCCAATCTACCCCAAAACCATCTTTTAGGTTCGCTTCAAAATCCAAATCACTCAGTCTGTAGCATTGTCTCCCCCAGGTAAGCGACCGTCCACCCACGTGGTATCCTCTAAGCCAGTTAAAAGGCTTTTCCTGTATATATGGATGATCCTTGTCCCTTACAAAAAAATGTTTGTCAACGGGGCTGTATGCATTGCTCTGCACAGGGTCATCTTCGCGTTCTTTAGTAGTAAGGTTATAACCAAGTTTAAAATCCCAGGGATTCAAGTTTGCAGTGGGATAATCCTGGAGGTGTTTCACGTCACGTCCTCTTTCAAGGAGCAATGTCTTCATTCCCTTTTTACATAATTCCATTGCGGCCCAGCCTCCGCTAATGCCAGATCCTATTACAATAGCATCGTACGTATCGAGCTCTTTTGTTTTATCGCTTATATATATCATTATTTAGTTGCCCAGGATTTTTGATTATGTTGAAGAGGGATACAAGCTTCGAATTTGCCGGGAATGTAATCATAGGCCAATCCTTCTGTAGCCCCTAGTTTAGAAATACAATATCCCTCTACGGTTAGCCCTTTAAGTTTTGAAAAGAAAGACTGTCCGAAGAATTTATTATTGATTTTATTGAGGATAACGTATGGATAATCTGCGTGATCGGCGGCATATTGTAATGCCTGATGTTTCTGCGCTGCATCACATTGCAAAAAGTCCCTGCCAAAATTATCCTTCGCATATGCTTCCAGATCTTCTATACCATAATAAAATTTATGCTGCTGCCTAACTGTTGTACAATTGAGCAAAACCTCAATAATATAATTAGGAACACCTGCATCTTTTGCGCCGGGTGTATCAGTGCGGGGAATAATCATTTCCGCCAATTCGGCAATTATGGGTAATTTCTCACGGAATTTCTCAGGATTAATTTTGGAATTGAAATCAACCCATTTAAATATTGAGAATGATGTCGCGCTCAAAGCCCCAACAGTAAATATGCCCTTTAGATACGTCCTTCTGTTCACAGTTATAGTATAATTATTTCTAAATGTAGGTAATATGTGTAAATAAAACTCAGGAAATAAACAATTTTAGTATATAACAGCCAAATCAGCGGGGATTTTCTTTCTCATTGTTCGGTTTGTCATATATCTCAATAATATTTAAGATTTATCCTTTATAATTTCTATATTTAAATAGCTGTGTAAATGGGCATATTTCGGTGTTAAAACGTACAAGTAACCACTTAAGTCATGTAAATGTCATATAAAAATTATTTTAAGAAACATAATAGTTACATAATTGATGAGAAAAACATTCCCCAGAACGGGGAAATGAGGATTTTGGGAAAAAATTGCACACTTTGGGGAATTCCCCGGGAATTCCCGCCCGATTTATTTCAATTTTAATTCCCTATCCTTGTGGTGTAGTCAGTAATTAACGCTTCAATAATCTTAAATAGTTATGATAAAGAATCAAGCACTCCTCGTTGTATTAATCGGATCAATCGTGTTAATGTCCTGTAAGAAAGATGGCTTTAGAAGACATGCACAACCAACCACTACACCTGAAACTACTGTACCCGTAGTAACAACTCCACCAGTAACCACCGCGCCTGCTACATCATATGCCGTTCCGGCTGATGCTACCATACTAGATCTTGGAACGGGATCGGGATATTTGGTAATCGATGGAAAAACATTAAATATCCAGAGCAATTCCTTTATCAGAATTAAAGGCGGCAACTATAAATCAATCACGGTTAAAAATATCACCGCTACCACAGCAAAACCAGTTTACATTAAAAATGTGGGACAGGTTAATATCGCTGAAGGAATGTACACAGAAAATGTTTCTAACATTGTAATCGCCGGAGACAATACTGCCGGTATCACATACGGTTTTCAATTCAGCGATATATCCTACAGGGCAATTGTTCTGGATCAGGTTATGACCGGAGTTGTTTTAAAAAGTCTTGGTTTCAAAAATGTTAGAGATTATGTAATTACCGGTACTAAAACAAATGGAAACGGCTTCGCATATAATGGTACAGCAGCCACAAGAACAGATGGATTGAAAATTTTAAACTGTCTTTTCGATGCTACAGGTTCGATTAACTTTGGCGGAAACTTGAATAAAGATAATGGTGAAGATTCAGGACTGTATAAAGATGTTGAAATTGCTTATAATACATTTCAAAATTCAGATGCAGGCAGTATGGTATCTTTCACAAATGTTCAGGACTATAATATTCACCACAACATAGTAAACAACCTAAATGCAAATAACAACAATCACAATGGTGTGTTTGCAATGCAGGGTAATGGTAAATTCCACGACAATAAATTGACCAACTACCAAGGTAATGCGATCAGAATGTGGTTGTACTCAAGAGGCAGCACCCCAGTAACAAATGAGATTTACAACAACATTTGCTACAATACCAGGAAATATAGCGGATTCGAATTGCAGGGCTTTGCAAGAAACATCTATCCTGGAAAATCAACGTATGCAAATGCTAAAGTTTACAACAATACTGTTGGTCACATGAATACTTCGAAAGATTGGGAAGGACAATTGTTAGACATGTATAATTATGGTGGTACTCTTGAATTCTATAATAACCTTGGTTACGATTTATATACAGACAAAAGTGCAATCACAAATATGATAAACAACATGAGTGATAACAAAATCACCATTGAGAGTAACAACAGGTACTTCTCTACTCAACAAAGTGCTGTTTCAAACCTGACAACGTTTGTATCGCTTGTTTCAGGCATTGGTGCTGCTGCACTAGGACTCTAATTTAATTTTAATACCTTCTAAAAAAACCAGCGAGAATCCGCTGGTTTTTTTTTGCATAATAATGGTGCTCCTTAACAAGTTTCCACTATCATTTGCGTAAAGGGGATATCTCAGGAAAAAAATACCAATTTAACTTTTCGCCTATTAAAATATAACAATAAATCAGTAAGTTAGTAAAACAATAACGATAATATCAGCGGCGTATGAAGCTCAGATTTGAATACTTGTTTTATTTTTTTTGCCTGATGACATTTTCCGGCTTTTTTATACTGAGATTATTTATTGTTGCGTCAAAGGGTACGGATATAGCGGGCATTGAGCAAAACGTAATATATAGTATCCAGATGTTAATGGACAATGGCAGACTTTATACATCCCCCTCAACCGCTCCATTTGCCATTACCCAATACACACCCATCTATTATTATATATGTGGGTTCACAGCCAAGATTTTTGGGTACGAAGCATACGATGTCCAGAGGTTATATTGGATAGGACGTTCATGGGATATTCTATTCAACCTGATTACCGCCTGTATAATTTATCGGATAGGTACGGCAGTTTTCTTCCTTTCAAAGTACAAATCACTTTTCCTGTTAGTATTGACTTTCACGCTAACAATGTCCCATAATTTTGCTGTCAGACCAGATTCCCTGACCGACATGTTAGGTATCGCCTCTATCTACTGCTACATGCGCTATTACCAGCAAGATGAAAAACACAAAAAATCGGACTTACGTTTACTGCTTACAGTTTTCCTCACCGCACTAGCCGTATTTACAAAACAAAGCGGCATCCAGCTCATTCTTATTTTTGGATTATTCACACTACTATTAAAAGACTGGCTTACAACGGCAAAACTCATCGTCTTCTCCATTGTAATTTACGGAGGTGCACTATTCCTGTTTATGCACCTTTACAGCTCTTTTCTGGAAAATGTTGTCGGAGGGATCGCCAATGGGATCAGTATCCCAAATTTTATATCTGTGATCACAAAAACCATTGTTATCGTATCTGTATGGCCACTAGCATTACTCAGCCTATTTCTGCTGTACAGGAACAATCTACTGTTGAAAGGGAGTATACCTGAAAGAATACTTGCCACATGTACGATGGGATCCCTGGTCTTTGCTACAATGACAGCTCTTAAAATGGGCTCTACTCCTCAATATTACATCCTCTTTGTCAACCTTTCATTACTGTTGGTAATGAATTCATTCCAGAGGCACAGCATATACAAATACAGGTTACCAGCATATTGCTATCTGGCGTTGATGATACTTGCATACGGTGTTTCCGCTACCAAATTGCTGATGTACAACGATCACAATCAAAGCCTGGAAAAACAACGGGACTCTGCCATTCAAACCGCGGCCTTTATCAAAAAGGATCAACAAAACATTGAAAAGAAATATATCTTTTCCAATGTTACCACAGATACAACTATTCCATCCAGACAATCACTAAATAACATCTTTTTCAAAAACTGTCTGGTACCCCAAATGGATATACTTGAATATTCCACAGGGCCATCTAAGGTAGTTGGTTATCAAAACCTGGAAAATCTTATTCGCAAAGGTAAGGTCGAATATATCATTGAATCAGCGCCCCAATCAAAATTTATACTTCTAACAAGGCTGGAAAGTATTAAAACGGCCAAATTCCATCTGGTCAAGCAAATAGATGGCTACCTCATTTATAAATTACTGCCAAATCAATAAATAATATGATAGAAGAAAAAGTAGTGATTATCACGCCTTGTTTTAATGAAAACTCCACTGTTATAGCTTTTCTTAAAAATGTTGAAAAGGTACTGACCTTATTGCCACAGTCATTCGAAATCGTTGTGATAGATGACTGTTCAACGGACCACACGCTTTCATTACTGACTAACCTACGATTTAAAGCAGAGAACATTAAACTTACCATTCTGGAACTCAAGTTTAATGTTGGCCATCAGGCAGCCATATATCAGGGACTGCTTTATGCCAGACAGTTGGCTTCCAATAAATTTATTATCATGGATTCTGACGGCGAGGATAATCCTGAAGCAATTGCCCGGTTGGTGGAAATCAATAATTATGATATTGTGAACGTAGCACGTGGAAGACGCGAGGAGAGCTTATCCTTTCAGGTTTCATATTATATATACCGTTTTATATTTAAAATGATAACCGGAAAAATAATGAACTTCGGAAATTATTGCATGATCAATAAAAAGGTATTGGAAACCTCATGTTATTTATCTTTTATTCATTTTGCCGCTCACCTTTCAAAATTAAAAGCATCCTCGACGAGTATCGTGTACAACAGGCTCAAGCGAATAGATGGCAGATCTAAAATGAATTCAACCAGTTTAATCCATCACGCCTTTAAATCCTTTGTAGAATATGCAGAAGAACTTTTAATGGTATTTTTGCGGATTTTTACCATCGTAACACTGATGTTTATGGTGCTGATTGGAGTAGTATTATACAAAAAGTTATTTACGAATGACGCCATTATGGGATGGGCAAGTACAATGACCGTAAGCCTCTTCACAGCTGCGTTGATTTGCCTTGGTTTTTTCGTGATCGGCATTCTGCTCCTCAATATGATTGCGCGAAAAAATAAGGGGAAAAAGGAGATTTACAACACCTTTGCAGAAGAAGAGAAGTCAAAGCTGGTGGTAAAGTAAATTTCAAGACTGAACAGCGAATATGTTTGTGATGCAGCATATTGTTGTTCAGTCTAAAATACCTCTTTCTACATTTTTAAAAATGCTTTTTTGATTTTGTTATAGATCTTTCTAAAATGCCGCTGATTACCGCTGATAGGTTTGAAGTCCTTAAACGGGGTCATGGATAAGTACCTGAAAAATTCTTTCCTGTAAACTTCCTGCGAATTGTAAGACGAGAATATTGGCTTGATATCAAGAAAATGGACAATATGGGGATCTTCGTTTTCTTTAAAAGCGAACCAGTTCCATTTAGGATCAAGTTCCATCCACTTATTAGCCAGCACAACGTTCAGTCCGTACTGATCTGCAAGTCTCACATGTTCTTTGTATTTGCTTAAGGCAGAGATCACCTTATTGGAAATATCTTCTGCACGCCACTTTTTAGGATTGATCATCAATATACCCGAGTTGAAATACTTTGTACTTCCTTCAAGCCCAAGCTCTTTATAGTTTGGTACCCCACCCCATTCACAGTCCATCGTTTTGCCTACGTCCTGAACCGCTGCTGCCGTAAAATCGCCCAGGTCAATGTTCCACAACTTTGAAATATCGTCCTGCACAATTGTATCCACATCCAGATATATTAACTTGTCTACATCCTGATCAATCACATAAGGAGAAAATACCCTGAGGTAAACAGTTAAAGGAAAAGCAGAATTATCTACTGGAATGATAATATTCGGTGGTACAATCTCCTTACTTTTGAACCATTTCACGGTGATCCTTTCAGGATTCGCAATAGTCTCCAGCTGAGCTTTGGTCTTCGCTGATATTCCATCGTCAATGATATGAAAATCTATATGTTCATCGGTCTTGTGGTTCAAATCAATTGACTTCAATAATGCCGCAATAAGTATGGCATAATGGTTATCACTGGCCACAACAATGGAGATGTTATTATTTTTTTTCATATAGAGAGTATAGGTTCAAATATTCGTGATTAACTATTATTGTTGTATAAATTATCATTTTGATGCAAAAAACAACTTTGCCTTTTCAAGCATATTACTTATTTTTTTTACATACCTGCTGGTTTCACCAATCGGTTTAAAGTTTCTCCACTCTGTCTGGTTCAAGTAATAGAAAAATTCATCCTTATAATTGTATTTATAACTTTTAAAAATTGGTTTTTTATGGAAATAATGAATTAGGCTCGGCTTAGGATCTGTACCAACAGTAAAGTAGTTCCACGTGCTGTCAATCTGATGCCAGTTGCTGATTAATGCAACATTCAGCCCATACTGATCAGCAAGAAATGCGTATTTTTTATTATTATTGATCGCTGCGAAAGTCTTCTTTGTAATCTCCTGTTCTATCCACTTTTTAGTGTTCATCACTAGCATACCAGAGTTGAAGTATGTGGCTTCAGGATCAAGACCCAGTTCTTCCCAGTTTTCTATGCCTTCAGGAATTTTTTTGACGCCTGAGCCAATAGCATCACTAACTGCACCAATAACGTAATCGCCAATGTCCAAATTCCAGAGGTTACTGATATCATCAAGCATGATCATATCTACATCCATATAAATCACCTTTTCCACTTCCTTCGGCATAAAGTGAGGAATCAACAGTCTGAGATGAATATTAACAGGATAAGCATTGTTCACCACAGGTAAGTTAATGCCTTCAGGAATAACTTTATCCATTTCCAGCCAGATGAGGTTCATTTTCTCGGATGTAAGGGATGCAGCTAATTTTTCCCTGTTATTTTTGGTAATTTCATCACTAACTACATACAAATCAATTACTTCATCACTAACATGATTGAGTTCAATTGATTTTAATAAAGCTGCGAGCAAGATAACATAGAAATTATCGCAGGCTAATACTACTGAAATATGGTTACTGTTCTTCATTCATGTGTTAGTTATATATTTACCCTCTTTTTAAAACCATCCTGTTCATCTGTTTGATAAAGATAATCATCTCTTTGTATCCAATTACATAGATACTCCAGAACTTAAGTTTATAATAATCATTTAAAGGACTGTATGTCATCAAAATAGCGACAATAGTAGGGAAAATTGATGCTATTGCGATGGAATAAACTGAATGGTAAATCTGTATCCCGATTAAAACCGCTATTACGTTCACCACAAGCATGACCAGGATTTTATAAAAATTAATTTTTGGCTGATGAATCACATCCAGACCAAGTGCAAAAAACCTGTCCGCAGGTGAGAGCAACGACAGCAGCATGAACAGCCTGAACAGGTTAGGTGCCTCATTTCCAGTGTAACCTTTTCCACCCACGAGCTGAATAATAGGCTCAGCAAAAATAAGTGCAATAATTACCATTGGCACGAGTGCAACTGTCATCATTCCAATCAGCTTTTTTAGTGTGTACATCATTTCAGCCCTTTCTCCCCTATTGTAATGCGAAGAAAGTATAGGCATACCACTCGCAGCAAAACTATTCATAGGAATCTCTATAATCTGAAGTAATTTACCTCCAAGATTAAATATTGCAAGTGCTGCAGGGCCTATCAGAAAATTGATTACGAAGGTGTTTGTCACACTAAACAGATTGGCGCTAATATTAGTACCCATACTGTATTTACCAAAATGGAACATCTCCAGAATAGTTGGTTTATCTGCGCTCTTCAAGCTTGACAACATTGTCCATTTTAGCAACATTACGAGTACGCTGGAAAATAGGTTTGATAGCGCGTATGTAAGCAATACTGAATTCAGCGTAATTTTATCCAAAAATGCAAGTATCATGATAATCAGTGTAAAAGAACCCTGCGTCATTATCCTGAGCCACAACAACCGGTCAAACCGCTTATCAGCTTGCACCACACAATTTGCCATAAAAGATGGCAGGGTGACGATAGAAACCAGCGAAAAATATTTTAGAAAGAGCGCCAACCCCTGATCGGCTACATAGTCAGCGATAAAGTATGTTGGGAAATTTACTACAACAGATATCCCGGTAATAAATATCCCGATATACCAGCAGGCTCCGGCTACCTTCCGCGACCTCTCTTCGTCTGTGCCAGAATAAAATTTAATAAAAGTGATAGTCAGAAACCCAGCCCTCAGCGTATCTATCAGACCTAGGATAGCCATAAAAAAGATATATACACCCATTTCTACAACCGGAAGCGTTCTATAAAGAATGGCCAGTGTAACCATTCCAAAAATAGCCATAATACCATTCCCCAATAAAGATAAAAAATGTATATTTTTAAAAATAAGAAGAAGTTTTTTTAATAGGTCGAGCATGAATAGTTTGTGGTTACCTTCCATAATAATAAGATATTATTATGAAATAATAGAATTAAAAAGGGCCGAAATTGCTGTATAATCTTATGTTGTTACTTTTTGAACTTTGTATTAATGTGAATGTCATAGTTGTATTTAAATTGTCTGTAGAGCAATCGTACAAAAGCCACAAGTGGGTTACCACTTTGGCGCCAATCACTTCTTGTTACCGTGCTTGGTTCTGCTGACGAATTTTCCTGTTTAAACAAGGTATCATATTGATCGTAAAAGAGTCCACGGCCCTTGTTTTGTATAAACGACAAGCACATTTCATATTCTGTTTTATCAGATTTGATCCCTTCAGTATAGGTGCCAAAACGCTCAAAGAAGTTGCTTCTTCTCAAATGGGGATGATCGCTGTAGTTATAGATTTTATTTTTATCCATAAACCAGGGTTTATAGATCATCAGGGAAAATCCTTTTTTGTAAGGTTTGAGATATGGATAAGGTCCATAGGCGTAAAACCTGATGATATCCATATCAGGTTCCTGATGCATGATGTCCATCGCATCCCGAAAGCGGTCTTTGAAGATATCCATAGGAATAAAATCCTCCTGAACATAAAGAGTATAGGGGGTTGTCACCGCCATCTGCCCCTTATTGAGATTATTTGCCAGCCCCTTATTAACTGCCGCACTCAGGAGCGTAAAATCAAGTTCTTTATTGATCTCCCTAATGTGGTTCAAATGAACTTCCTTACTGCAGTCATCAGAAACAATAATTTCTTTGAATCTGACGTCCAGTTTTTTAAAAGCTCTCAGCAGGCGTTCCAAAGAACTGCTCCTGTTATAATGAGTAATTAATAACGTAACATCATTAAATATATTCTGGGGATCAGTCATTCCTGGTATATGTATTTTATTAATCTCTGGTGATAAAATTATATTTAAAGCGCTTTATGTCTTCTTTGATTCTTGACGCTACGATATTGAAGAAAGATCCATCCTGGCTCAAAGTCCTTACGCCCGTCCACACCCTGGCTTTCCGCGATTTTACCTGCTTAACTTTACCATATTTCATCAGGTCCATACAAAGCTGGCCATCCTCACCCCTGCGGTTAATTTTGATAAAGCCAATTTTCAGCCCATATTCCTTAATGTACCCCATACTAATTCCAAAGGTATTAAAATAAGGTTGTTTCAGGTGCCTCAGATTCGCCATTGTATCCTTCATCTTTTCCAGAATCAGCAATTTCCACCTCGGAAAATATGCCTCTCCAATAAAAGAATATCTGCCATAGATACAAACTACACCTTCCTGCTGCAGTACTTTCAGCATTTCGTCCACCCAGCATGAAGGATAAAAACAATCAGCATCGGCAGTGAGAATATATTTACCCAATGCCATTTCCTGCCCCTTTTGTCTGGCTGGTCCGGCTCCCTGGGTAAGCTCGTTGTAAGACTTCACATGTAGTCTATCAATAGTCTGCTGGGTTCTATCTTTTGAATTGTTATTTACTACGATGATCTCGAAAGGAATATCAGTAACCATCTTTGATAAACTGGCTACACATCTGAGGATATTGGTCTCTTCGTTCCAGGCTATAATCACCACGCTCACTACCGGTACGTCACTCTGTACTTTATCAAGGTTTTCATTGATAGTGTCAAAAACTGTAGAAGGGATCTCTTCAAATTTTTCATATGGATAAAGGAACTGGCTGATCCACTCAGGATTTTTAAAATAACTCATATGACTAAACCCTTTCCCATTTATTGATTTCGAAATTATACAATTTAACTACCTTTGCCGGATTACCTACTGATACTGAATAAGGCGGAACATCTTTAGTTACAATACTTCCTGCACCAATTACGGCATGTTTACCTATCGTTACCCCCGCGGTAATCACACAGTTGGCACCAATCCAAACGTCATCCATCACCACAATTTTTTTTGTAACTGTTTTCTGTTCACTGGGTGGAATGTCTACAAGTTCATAACCATGGTTTAATCCAGATATAACTATATTTTGTGCAAGCATCACATTGTTTCCAATCTCTACCGGCCCAATTACCGTACATCCCAAACCGATGATGGATTTATTTCCAATAAACACATCCCCTACACCATTATTGATAGTAGATGAGTCTTCAATCAAACTATAGTTTCCCAGTTCAAATTTATTGAAGGGAAAAACATCTATACGAGTTCTCCATCTGATAATGGATCCCTTTCCCTTTTTGTGTTTCAACGGATTAACGAAAAGCCTGATCCAAAGTCGCGGCCTAAAATCATTTACCGGAATTAACATCCAGTGCGCCACCTTTTTTAGAAAAGGACTTGATTTTATTTGAGTTGATAACGACATCCTTATTTATTTATAACCTGACCAATAGCTTTATACAATTCGCCTACACTATTCTCCCATGAATGTGAGTGTGCCACCGCAACTCTATGTTTAGCCTTATCCGCAGTATCATCCTTTAATCCTATCGCAATCAGTTCAATAAAATTATCCTTGTCCTTTGCCAGGTATACCGAATCTTCAAAAATACTGACTGCCTGCGTGTGGGTGGCTACCACAGGTTTTCCCATTGCCAGATATTCATCTATCTTTCTTGGGTAATTTCCAATAGTTACCTGGTTTACCAGCTGAGGATTAATGCATACGTCAAATGAATTAATAAACATTGGCAAATCCTCCGGCTTTTGAGGTCCCAGAAAATGAATATTCGGGATCTGATGCAATTTGCTTTCTTTAAAAACATCGTCCTCAGGCCCAACCAGGATTATATTCCAGTCAGGTTTTGTAAGTGCAATATGACCAATCAGGTCAATATCCAAACGGATACTTTGCAATGCACCAACATAGCCAATTTTTGGTCCCTGAAGACTTGCAGTAGCCTCTACAACAGGGAAACTACTGTCACTCGTAAATAGGTCAAGCTCACAGCCCTGTCCAATATAATAAGACTGCGGGTTGTACTGTTTACAATAGTCGCTAAGATAGGTTGAGTTAGCCACACAAAGGTCGCTTTTTTCGATTAGCAGCGGTTCTATCTTCTCGCCATGTTTTTTCCAATAATCAACGGCAAGCATAAAATCCCTTGAATAATAGATACTAAGTGCAGGACTAAGAAAATCCTGAAGGTAAAAGCTTTTAAACATATCATTATCGTTAAAAAGGATAATGTCATTAAAATTCAATAACGAAATTGCCTTTGAAATGGATTTAGCAAAAAGCTTATTATTTCTTTTATTAAGTATATCAAAAAGATTGAAGTTGTTTATCCAATTTACAGATTCTATCAAAACGTCAGGATACAACGTCCAAAGATTTTCAACTACAGGTACCAGGCCATCTTCGTCGCCTTTGATCACCTTTCTACGTTTGATGACTTTTTCATCCTTTCTGTTACGCAAGAGGGTAATTCTGTCAAGGGCCGAATTAACATATAAAACCCTGTTATTCTTTGATAGTTCAAGGGCGATATTTTTACAATTACTGCCTATAGAAACATCCCATGGCTGCTGACCAACAATAACTACATCTCTTCCTTTTACAATTTCTTTGCCCACTTAATCTTTTATAAAGCCTATGAATTCACATTATGTTTGGTAGCCACTGATCTTTTATTAGCCTGTTTGGCGTGCATTAAAGATAACAGCTGAAAATATATAAACTTAGGAATGTTGATTAAGGAATTGTAAATCCTGGGATCCGTTGGATGATTCCGCAGTGCGATTATAAAACTTAATACAAAAACTCCAAAAGATATTATCCAAACTAACGAATAAAAAGGGAATATAAAAATATTAACAAGGCCGCATAGGAGTGAAAGCAGAATAAATATGAATAATGGAGGTCGCAGCAAGATAATGCCAAATAAAAACTGATTAAAGTTTGCTTTTTTAATGCCTCTAAGCAGGATGTCAAAACCATATCCAAAATATTTGAACCATGTATTTATCCATCGTGAACGCTGGTTTACCAGTTGATCAGAATCAGATGTTTTTTCATCGTATACGATCGCGTCTTTAGCAAATGCAATCCGTTTATCCATTCTGAGGATTTGTGCCTGTAATACTTTATCAAAACCAGCACCGGTAATATCCAGCTGATCAAAACAAGCTTTGTACAATTCGGTAGTAAACGCCATTCCTGATCCTGATAAGGTGGCAGATGAGCCGAGCTCGAACAACACTTCACCATCATAAAAATGATAATAAATATCACGAGCAGCGTCCAAACAGGCATACGTTGTATTCAGGTTTTTTGCGGCCCTTACACCCTGCACAGCTTCATATCCAGCTGCGAAATACACATTCAGTTCATTGATGTATTCTGGGTCAGTAAGGTTATCACTATCAATAATTGTGAGGATTTCATGTGACCTCCTAAAGTTTGCAATTGCATACAGATGGGAGCGCGTATTACTTGCAAGCACTTTTTCGGGTCTCAGTAAAACAACCCTGGGATCATTGAAATGCAAAGTTGTGATATCGCAATTATCAGCTACAACATAGATGAGGTAATTATGATAATTCAATTGCAGCAAAGAATCAACTACAGATGGAAGTAATGCGGTTTGTTCGTAAGCCGTAACAATGATGGCGTAGTCAAATTTTTTAGTTTGTTGTTTAATTAATGCCTTTTTTTTTATAAGCCTGTGAAAAACATATAACAAAAATGGAAGGACAAGGTTATACCCAATAATAATTTGAAAGATGATCCAAAAGGTCTTTATCATGTGATAACTTATTTATTGCGTTTCTTCCTCTTTATTATATTCCTGATTGTACCTTTTTTGACCTCTTATAAAGCCATAAGCAAATAGTATCAGTCCAGGAAGCAGAAATATTTCAAATGGCATAGGGATGGATTAAATAAGTTTAAGTTCTGTTGATGATTTGACTGCATCAGCAGACAACAAGTTGTTTTTATCACTGATTTCCCTGTCAATACCAGGCCCAATATAAACCAATACAAGCGAAATACAAAAAACTAATGATGCTGGCATATTATTTATTACTTCATTACCGTAACTACAGAAAAATATTCCCGCGGCCGAAGATAACATGGCAATCAACTTAACCTTTAATTTTGGATCCTTAATCTTCCAGATGATGCCACTACACTTTCCGAGTAAATACATAATCATTCCAAACCAGAGGGTCAGTCCAACGATGCCAGTCATTGCCCAAATTTTTACCCAGAAACTATCTGGTTGGACAGTAGAAAGAAATTTGTCCTTATTAAGTTCCGAATAGGCACCCAGTACGCCAAGCCCGCCACCAAATGGCCTTGTGCTCATATACTCGCGCAAAACTCGTTGCGTACCAAACCTAACATTGAGTGACGGATCATTGGGATCAAGCGATGTGCGGAAACGCTGAATAGAATAAATTCCGCTGCCCAGGCTTGTAAACTTTAGTACGCCCAAAAACATCACCATAAATACTCCGCCCAGAATTAGTATTTTAAAATTTTTTGTGAGGAATATGGCAACAAAAGCGGCCACAACCAAAGCGAAAAATGCACCCCTTGTACCAGACAACAACATAGCATAACCATAGGTGCCTGCCATTGCAAACAATAATATTTTTTTCCAAAGATGTGAAGAGCCCAACGCCAATACAATGGCCATGGTGATAAAGACAGCTTCAAATCCACCAAATTGACCTGCGTCATAAAAAGAAAAGGCCCTTAACTTTCCGAAAATAAGGTGGGTTTTACCACCTGGACCATCGATAAATGCCTGCTCACCGGGAAACATGCCAATATGAATCTGTTTGATACCGTTTAATGCGGCAATTAAGGCCATCAATAGCAGCATTTTTATTACAAAGTCCAGGTCTTTATAATTTTTGATCAGCATAAATCCCAAAGGGATAATTAATAAAGGATAAAGCGCTTCTGATCTGATTTCCATCAACCAGCCTATAGGGTTAGCACCTGCTGGGTTAATTACCTGTAAAAAGCTGAAAATGAACCAGGCCAGATATGCAGCACTAAGGTCATTTTTAATCACAGACCAATCTTCCTTTTTAAAGTACAACAATGAAGCAATCCAGGTGAGGATCAAGAAGACTTCAATAAAGAGCCCATACTGCAACCCACCTACTTCACGACCAAAAAAACCGAGCGTAAAACAATAGATAATCACTGATGTGAGCCCTATTCTTGGATTCCTGAACAGGAATACGACATAGACTACCCCAATTGCGAGTATCGCTAAAATAAGTGGCGCAATTCCATCAATCGCGAACGCTGCATAACTTGAAATTACCGCAACTATAAGTCCGAAAATTAAAAATAACACTTTAGATCTCTTCAAAGAGAGATAGGTGGATTCTTGCTGCATACAATAGTATCGTTTACCCCCTGAATCAGTCTTTGATTTCAGTCAATCTTATTTTATTAATCACCCAGCCCATAAATCCTGGTTGGGTTTTAAGAAACCCCACTAGTCCTTTATCAGCATCAGTCAAAGATTTACCAGCACCAAACACTGCCAGGCTTTTCTCAGTAAATGAGAGCCATTCTTTGGCAATATTGATATCCGTCAAACTATCAATATCAATAATAATCAGATCAAACTGTTTTTTTAATACATCAAAGCCAGATCTCAGATTTCGTTCATTCTGGATCTCCAACAATGATTTATGGTGGTCTACCTTATTTAATTTTGTAATTAGGTCATCAACCCTGATTTCCCTGCTTACTAAAAAGCTTTCGAAATTCTGTCTGGTAGCCAATTGTTTCGAGTCTGATAGTACAGGTTCTGCAGACTGGTCACCACTAATCAAAAGGATTTTTTTACCAGTCATCGCATAAGCGTATGCAAGATTAGAAGCAACAAAGGTTTTTCCTTCACCAGGAACCAGACTCGTAATGCCTAAGATCCTGCTGTCATCCGCGCCCATCAGCTCGTTGATAGTGAACCTGAGTGACCTCAGCAATTCTTTATGGATACTGTAATTGGTATTTGTTTCCGTATTGTTCCAGATGGTATTAATACTGCTGTCAGCTTCGGGAATAAGGTTCAAACTTCCCACTACTTTAGACTTCGTTGCCGACTCCAGCTGCTGCGTGGTATGAATAGAATTGTCAGTAACAAATAACACGGTCAGCAGGGAGAAGCAAATAAAGAAAGTTGCAATACCAGACAAAGCTGTAAAAATTATCGTTTTAGAAGGTTCAGCAAATCCTGGTAGTCCAATCTGTGCTATAGACAGTTTTAGCCCCATATTCTGCTCAGTTTGAGTTGTATTCAAACGATTCAGCGCTTCCACGTAATCTTTAGTAGCCATATCAGCATCTCTGTTATAATTTTGGATATTAGCATCAAAAGGCACCATCGCATTATACTTAGAGCGGGCTGTAGATAATTCGGCATCTATCGATGCTAAACTTGCAGTTAATTGTGCAACAGTTGTTTCAAGCGAATATTTCTGTTGCAGAAGGTTCTGTCTTGACACCTGCGGATCAACAATATATTTATCAGAGTTTTTCGAAGTAAGAGCTACCTGGATATTAGATAGAGAATCTATTCTCCTTTTGTCTTCAGGTCTAAAGTTACCATCTACATATCTCTTGTTGGCAACTTCAAGCTGGCTTCTAACATTGAGCAGTTCAGCATTGTCACGTACAACATTTTTACCCAGGTTAGGATCATTACTTCTTAACCGGCTGTCAATTGCGGCAATAGCACCGCGATTGGCTTGTATATCACTAATTACCTGGGCCTTTTTATCTTCAGATTGCGTAATCTGCTGATAAACCAATTGAGATTGTTTATCCAGGTTTAACACACCATTTTGCATTTTAAAATCACGCAATGCGGCATTTTTGGTATTCATTTCCCTCTCTTTTACTTTTAGGAGGGAATCCAGTACCAGATTATTCTGGCCCTGATTAAAGTTCACATCAATTCCATAATTAGCGATAAATTCGTTGCTTAAGGTATTGACTACAAAAGCGGACAATAAAGGATTTGCTGATTCAAATTTAACAGAAATAAAGTCACTGTTATCTTCATGGGCAATGTCCAGCACTTTATTTAAAGCTACTTCACCATAACCCATAGAATAAACAAGGTCATATAATTTATAAGGCGATTTATTATCTGCAGGACTAAGAGGCACTTTCATACTCAGGTTCCTTCTGAAAAGATCGATCACCTTTTTCCTGTCATCAACAGACAGAGAATCTATTTTCTCGCTGTAGGGTTTAAAAGTGGCCGAAGGATTCTCGAGGTCATGCAAAATCAGGTTATAAGAAAGAATCGACATGATCCTTCTCATCTTCATCTTTTCAATGATATTGCCAAATTGCTGGCTCATTTTAAAATAGTCAGTTTGCTGTGCTCCCCCAACTTGTTTAGAAGGGTCAACAATACCTGTTGCAATTTTCGCTTCCGACTTATAGGTCTTAGGAAGGTTTTTAACGAGAGAATAGGTAATAACTGCAGCTACTACAGGAACCAATATCAGTATCCATTTGTAGCGGTTTAACAGTTTTAAAAATGCTTTAAAATCCATCTATTGTATTTTAATCTATATTATTTAACATCTGAAAGCTTTTGACCAATCATCTCTTCCAGTGCATCTTTTGTGTTCAGGTACGTTACCTCGTACGAAATTCTGTCGCTATTGGATGTTGATACCAACATTCTCGAAGCGTTATAATTATCTAAAGAGATCTCTCCTCTTTCAAATTTATGCCTTGTTGTTTCAGAAATATTCTTGTTATCCTGTGCAGTTTGTGTTCTGATTTTTAACTGACTTACTGCTTGTAAATAGGCATAGTAACGGCGTTTTACTTCCATTTCAATGCTTATTTGATTATCCTGATTTTGAAGCTGAGCTAATTTATAGTTCGATTTAGCCCTTTTTACAATGAAAGGTTTTTGTAAAAAGTTTCCTAGGTTAACGTTAATACCAAATTGAAAACCGTTTACGCTATAGGGATTATTCGGATTTAAAACATCACGATTTTGATCCGGGCGCCAAAAATACGAAGCGTTAAAAATGTCCAGATAAGAAACCTGTGCGATAGGAATATCAAGCTTGATAATCTCCATTTGTAGCCTTGTGATCTTACCCCTGGTGTAATTTTCTTTTGCAAGAGAAATATACTTATCCAGTTGTGCGTAATTTAATTCTGAAAGAATAGATTCCTGGGCAGAAATCTTGCTGACGAAAAGAATTAGTAAAAAAAATGAGAGAGTAGCTATTTTTTTCATTGATTGATAGATTAATTTAATTTGCTTATTTAATGGTTTAATTATTTGTTCTCTTATACTTTTTCCTTTTGGAACAATGCTGGGAAAGTCTTCAGCATAATGCTGATGTCAAACCACACAGAATAATTTTTTGCATAAAAATTATCCAGTTTCTTCCTTTCGGTATCAGACATATCGCCCTTACCTCTTTTACTAATTTGCCACAACCCAGTAAGCCCAGATGGTCCTAAAAATCTCATCGACCATTCATTTGAAGTCAGCATTTCGGCTTCATACAATGGCAATGGCCGGTTTCCCACCAGAGACATGTCTCCTTTTAATACATTAAACAATTGCGGCACTTCATCCAAACTTGAATTTCTTAAGAAATTCCCAAGTTTAGTAATGCGTGGATCGTTTTTAATTTTTACAAAGGCATTCGTCCCACTCCCATCATCAGCATATTGATTCAATGCAGATAAATTTTTCAACTCCTGATCAGCACCGGTCCTCATTGACCTGAACTTGTAAAAATCAAAAATCTTGTACCCTGTACCTACCCGTTTACTCTTATAAATTACCGGCCCTTTAGAATCTAGCCTGATCAACAGAGCAATTACTAACAAAACAGGTGAGGCTACTAGTAAGACCCCTCCAGAAGACACGATATCAAACAACCTTTTAGTTGTCGGAATCTTATATTCTTTTTCTTTTTTTATTACTGCCAGTTGTTCAATGTTAGGCTTGATCAGTTTAAATTTTATCAGGAAATTTAACCTGTCTTTCAAGTGCTCTATTTCGTAAGGATAAAAATACAAATCGTGTATCTTAGCCTTTATTGCCCTTGCCCTTAGTTTTGTATCCGGCACATGACCTAATAATACAATAATCAGTCCACTTGTTAAGGGGTTACTCTTGATCTTTGAAATAATAGAGAAGACAAACTCTTCGTCATTAATTTCGATCATGATCACATCCGGAGTAGAAAAGAGAGAAAGGGTGCTGAGGTAGGCTGGTAACTTAGAGGCATCTCCAACCTGAACAATGTTATATTCCTGTCCAAGGACTTCAGCTGATTTCTCTGAAAGTTCTGTTCCAGAATAGACTAATCTTATTCCTTTGTAGTTGTAATCCATTTATTTATCTAAAATAGGTTGGTTCGGTACTTTGTTCAATACTCTCATCATCTCTTCTTTCAAGCTTTCCGGATTAAAAGGCTTCGGGAAAAAGGCTTCCACCTTAAAAGGCAGATTGATTACAATGTTATCAAGTTCCTCGGCAGCGGAGAGAATAATTACAGGTATCTCCCTGTAATAGCCACTTATCTTAAGACTTTTCAAAAATGAAGTGCCGTCAAAATGTGGCATATGGAGGTCCAGAATGATAATATCGGGGAAATTACCGTCTTCAAGCCACAAATGGGCTTTGTATCCACTCTCCATCAGATGAATTTCATATTGCTTCGACAATATGAATTTAAGCAGTTTTAAAATGCTTGGTTCATCATCAACTATTAAAACTTGTTTTTTATTTAATGATGTACTTTCCATTTTTAAGGTAGAAGTTTAAGTATATGATATCAGTTTTAATTTAATGTTTCAATGATACAGGAATAATATTTATCCGAATATATAGCACTAAAAATACAATTTATATATCATAATATAAATACGTATTCATCATAAATATGACTTTTCCCATATCATTGCAACATAGTTCAAACAATCTACCAAAAATAAACAACCTGATCATCTTTCATTATAATATAGATAAATAAGGACTTATGACTCAGATATTAACGCTCATTAATACAGAACACAACCGGAGGCTATATTTTTTCCAAAAAAAGGCATTCATTTTTTTCAATAATTTATTTATCAACATCGGTCATAAAAATTCTATTTTTAAGAATGTAGAGATTTTAGGGGAATTATTTCAACTAAATGTAAATTTACCACCCCTTTCATCCCTTTTACTGGTCATCGTTTCTCCTATCAACAAATGAATGGTTAACGCCCGTAATACTCCCACATGTAAGGAATTCTTTTTCCTGTAATTTTTACCAGCCAGGGCTCTGGCATGTTTCGATCAATATGATCAGGAACAATAAACCATGTTTGCGACCCTGCCATATATTCTTTTCCCTCACCTACTTTAACTTTACGGAGGTTAACTTCCTTATACGGGATTCCGTGATCTTTAAACCTAATCCTGTTGCCGGCCGAATCGCCCCAGTCAACCATAATCAATTGTCTGGAGGACTTAAGTTGTGATAACTGATAATTTATTTTGCTCGTGAGGATAAGATTGAGCAAAAACCCGCCGAAACAAAATATCAGGTTGACCACTAAACCGGCATACATAAAACCTTTTACTATTTTTAACCTGCCAGGCAGCAGGGCTTCTGAAGCGAAAAGCCAGATCAGCGGAAGAAACCAAAGCTGTGGAATATAACGCGCCCACCACGATTCAGGCATCATCACAACCGAAATTACAATGAGTATTGTTAGCCATATGGTAATTACAGAAAATAACTGACGCTTCACCTTTATAAGAATAGCGATCAGTGGTATGAGAGAAAGCAAAAAGATCCCACTGAACATCGGACCGAAGCCACCTAACCTGGCATCAACCACACCTGCATTTTTAGCATCAATGATATTAAAAGTAAAAGGGATCTTTATTTCAGCATGATTATCACTTTTGGGATAAATATTGTCAGTTCTTGCAAAAAACGAAATAAAAAACCTTTCAACGCCAGACTTTCCTTCAAAGCCGGCAGGAAGGTTTAGTTCATGAATAATATCAACTTTATCTTTTCCAACAAGTGGATATAATGGATTTTCATGTTGAATGGTATTTACGATGTAGGGATTGAAACCAACAAGGATAGCTATGAATCCCGCAATTACCGAGGTCCACCATATTTTTTTTGCCGTGTTCACTTTCTTTATCAGCAGCGCCCATACGAAAAACCCGCCTACAAAAAGACCCAGGTATAATAACGCAGTAAATTTCACATTCACCAGAAGAATAACCAAAAACGCCAATAATAACAAATATCTCGTTTTGGCCTTTTCCATAAGGAAGAGCCCGGTTACTATTATGCTCAGCAGCATCGAAGCCATAGGCCCGTCCACGTACGTACTGATCATCTGGTTCATCACGATAGGATTACTGGCGAGCAATGCACTGATGACTACAGCTTTTGTTAATGACACCCAAGAACGACGGCATAGGTAAGAAAGTGTCAGGAAGAAACTACCAACCCATAATATCACGTTAGTAGCCTTACCAGCTTCAATATTATTAAAGGTACCATAAATTGCTGCTTGCACTGTTTCCATCCCCTTCGCATAATGGCTTACCCATAAAACCTGGTTGACGCTGTTCGGTAAAGTCTGCCAGTAGGGGTTCCATCCTTGTTTTAACTGGATAATAGCTTCCATGTGGTAGGCCTGACCGTCATAAGACCTGTCATAAAAATACGCTGAAAAGAGCAATGAAAAGACAGTTATCGCAATTGGTAGTCCTAGTACGACATATAAGTCGCTGTCCACATGCTGATGATCACTTCTGGCGTAAATTCTATATACTATCATAGAAGTCAACAGAAGGGCAGCCGGAAACTGCCACCTGCCTATAGGCAGCCCTGCAAAAAATCCAACTGATGAAAATAATAATGTGGTGGCCAGTAATGCCAATAAGAAAAAACCGGCCAGGAAAATAAGAAAAGAGAGATTGTTAATTTTTCTGATTGTCATCGTTATTATTTTTATTGCAAAACATGTAATAAGGGTTCATCGGCTAAAAAAAAGGGAACATTGCATAAAACACTCGAAGCTACTCATCAACAAGCCATTAACACATACCTCATGCGTTTGGAGAAAATCATTACATAAGACCTGACCCCACAACAAATGTACAAAGAAATTATAATCATTTATTCTGTTATTCCATAAACTGATTCAATAATTTTTCTGTCCACAGACTCATCAAACTTTCTAGCAAATAGATCCCCGGCCTGCTTAATGCGGTCAAGATCTTCAGAAATTAGTGTTTTGGGATGAGCAGAATGCGGTTCCCAATAGGTATATCTTAAGTTGTTGTTGTTAAATTTCAAAGAAGAATTCAACAGAATTGTTTGTAACCAAATCTCGTCAGCACAATAAGTATATTTGAATGATCTTAAAAACGCAGGGTTTTTGCTTAGGAATTCCATCACATATTCCATGGCGGCACGGTTAATATTTACCCAGTTCCACCCCCCGTAATATTGAATCGGATATAGTTTCCTCTTAATTTTGTATTTCTTCTGAAGGCGCTGGGTAAGTGATAAGGCTTTCCTTTTTAAAATACCCGGAATATCATTTTTGAAATCCATGCCGAAATACCAGTCAATCCGGTCAAAACCTCCATTTTGCCCCGCCCACTCTTTCTTGGGTAACGCTTCACTGTTTACAAAGCTCGTATCCCTATTCTTTTCGAAAAAATCCCTGATAAACGAATTACTTTTAATGGGTAAGTCGTGCCCGCTTATCAGCATATAATAATCATAATTCTTTTGGAAGGCAGTCTTGAGGAGTTCCAATGTTGCAAGTATTTGAATATAACTGCCCCAATTCACACTGTGCCTTTTTACAAAAAATACATTTTCGTATTTTTCGAATATCGTAGTGTCCAGTGCCCACTTTTCATCGGCATGAATATAGATATCGAAATCCTGGCATAATCTTTCTACTAATCTTTCTAATTGCCATACATTTTTGTGTGCTAAAATTAGAACTGCTATTCTCATTTAATAAGGAATGTTTATATTTATTACCAAATATCCGGGACAAAAGTACAGTAATGAAGTGACAGATATTGATTTGGCAATGCATGTTAATTTATATACTATCCAATTTGTATGCCAACAAATTAAAATGAAAATTTAGCGTAAATGAATAGCATCAGCCGCTCTACCCTTCTCTCTTTAATTTTGCTTCTCTCGCTAAGCGCTTGTATCAATAACCGTAAAAGGGAAGGCTCGGGGAAAGATTATGTTTATCAGCGAAATGGGAAACCATTTGGAATCATAAGGGTAGAATGTGCAGACTGTAAGCTTACGTACACTGTGAATCACAAAAATTTTACTGTAAATATTAAAGATGGAAATGAGGACAGGTTTGTATTTCCCCGGCCATCATCCTATGTTAAAGCCGTTCTTCATTCCCATGAGAACCAAATGATACGTATATTAGCCATCAATCCCAACGGAAAAATAGTATCCAATGTATTGGATAGCTTTAAACGGGACGAGCAAAAAACCGCTGCCTTTCTGATGGAATGTATCAAGCACAAAAACACCGTTGTAGTTAACACTTTAGCTAAATAACACTTCTATACACCTTATACCAAGCATGAAACAACTATTACTCAGCTTTATTATTGTCTGTTCCTTCACCTTCAGCGCGTTCTCGCAAGACACTGTTTCGTATCAAAACGGTTTACCACCGCTCATTATTCCTAAAGAACCAGAAACCAGACTCTCAGACGACCCGGAATTACTGGGGATATCCAAAACAGTACGTTCAAAGGTAGCCGCGTTGAAAAATCCTCCGACAAACATTGCACTTTTTGCCGTAGACAGACGGAGCAGTGATCAGCAGGGAAATTCGGATGTTATCATGATCATTAGCATTGATCAGGTCACAAAAAAAATAAAAATGTCTTCTATAATGAGAGATACCTATGTCAATATAGAAGGAAAAGGGATGGATAAAATCAATTCTGCTTTCGCTATTGGCGGCCCGCAGCTGGCCATAAAAACATTGAATCAAAATTTTGCGCTTGACATTAAGGACTATATCAATGTTGATTTTTTTGGTACCGCAAAAATGATAAATGCCCTTGGTGGGGTTGAAATCGACGTTAAGGATGAGGAGATCCCCTACCTTAACAATTATCTGAAAGAAATATCCATCCTGGACCATGTACCACCAGTTAATATAAAAAAAGCAGGGAAACAGAGACTGAATGGAAAGCAGGCTGTAGCCTATACTAGAATAAGGGCCGTTGGACGTGGTGACTATGAAAGAACAGAAAGACAAAGAAATGTACTTGTTGCACTATTCCAAACTATGCAGGGCGCTGGCGCATCAATATTACCGGTTTTCATGACGCAAGTGCTTCCCTACCTCCAAACCAGTATGAGCAGCAGTGCACTCTTTCGCATCGGCGGAGAACTTTTGAGCTCAAGAAGCAGGAGTATTGAACAAGCTAGATTCCCTCTTGATTCCTCCAGCAAAGGTGTAAGAATAAATGACATCTGGTACCTCCAGGCAGACCTTAACAAAACCACTGAGGCACTTTATAACTTCATTTACAAAGACATAAAACCAGTAAATTAATTCCCCGACCGGGAAACAAATTTCCCGGTGCAAATGAGCACTCATGATGTTTTTATTTCTGTTACTTACAATTTGTGACAGAAATGGATATTTATTACAGCGGCATGATATTCGCCCGAAATATCTACACCTAACTAACTCATTATGAACTATCAACAACGAAACAGCCCTTTCACTCCCTCTGAAAGGAAATGGTTGATGACCATTGGAACCATATTGATCGTACTTGCAGTATGGTATGCATTAACGTACGGTGTTGTTTCTTATTTAAGTTATTAGCCGCTCCCATATTTCGTATAAATTGCATCAGGAACAAACCTATTCTGAGTATCAGCACAAAGATATCCTCAGACAATCTGTACCATTCATTTGGCTTACTGTTAACCATCTGAGCCAGATGAATGGTTAGTACCACTTGTTTAACATGGAACTGAAGCGCCCAATAGTAATAGGCAGCGTAAATATTCGTTATTTTTAATGAACGACCTTTTTTAATACCAATACACCTATGGTATTTAAACCTTAAAGTAGTAGATTTATCCGGTTTTTTTTGCAAAATCGTTCATTAAGCCTAATACTAATTAACCAAATATAAAAACATATGAATTCGGCGTCAATAGTTATCGAGGCAGTTTATCAGGCAGAAACTGCAAACGTATGGAAGGCCTTGACTGACCCGTCAGAGATGAAAGAATGGTATTTCGACATACCCTCTTTTAAAGCAGAAAAAGGAACTAAGTTCCAGTTCACGGGCGGCTCAGCTGAAAAAACTTATCTGCATCTGTGCGAAGTCAAGGAAGCTATCAAAAATGAAAAATTGAGCTACAGCTGGAAATATGCAAATTATCCAGGAGATTCCCTGGTAAGTTTTGAGCTGGTTACCGAAGGCATGCATACCAGATTAATGTTTAGCCATACAAGGTTGGACAGTTTCCCAAAGGACAATCCCGACTTTGCCCGGGGAAGCTTTTTTGCAGGATGGACTGCAATTTTAGGTGAGAACCTGAAAAATTTTGTAGAAAAGCAATCTGCATAGACGCTGCCTGCGGAAGTTTAAAAAAAAGCGACTATTAACTGATAGTCGCCCATTATAAAAGTATGTCGTGTTGTTATACGATTTAGTTCTTTTTCAAGAGATCAAACAGCAGTTCAGGTTCATTAGTAGTAATAAAATCTGCCTTCTGATCAATAAACCACTTCATATCTTCTGCTGAATTCACCGTCCAGGCATTGATCGTTATTCCAAGTTCTTTTGCCTTTTTAAACCAGTCGCCTTCTTTATATATGGAGTAAAAATAGTCTGCTTGCGCAATGTGGTCTTTCTTTAATTTTTCCAGGGGGGCATCTCCCTTGAGGTATGCCAGAAAAGCAGTTTGTGCCTTAGGGTCAAGCTCTAACACTCTCAGTACGGCAGGATAGCTGAAGCTAATATATTCCACCCAGGCATCCGCCTTAAGTTTTTTAACTAGTTTAACCGTAGCGTCAGTTAGTGCAATTGTTGTCTCCGGGGTTTTAGCCATCTTAATTTCCAGGATCAGCTTTGTGCCCCGTTGTTTCATTCCTTCTTTTAAATAGGCTTCAAGCGTAGGTATCTGCTCACCATTAGTATGCAATTGCTGTTGAAGTTCGGCATAAGTAGACTGCTCTATAGCCATGCCTTTATACACGTCATCATGATTTACCACAATCACACTATCTTTCGTCAGATGCACATCAAATTCAGAACCATAACACTTTAATCGAATCGCCTCTTTTAATGAGGCAATTGAGTTCTCCGGGAGGTTATTTTTCTTGAATGCACCACGATGTGCGATTACGCAGTTTTTATTCCAGTTCATTTTTTGGGCGTTACCGGTAGTGGCAATAAATAAAATGCAAAATGCAACAAGTAAAACTTTCATATCTTTTTAACGCAAAACTACCCGAATAATGTTACGTACCTGGTGCATTTACGTTAACAAATAGTTATCCTACGTAAAATTTCTCACGGTATTCACTAGGCGTCATCCCTACTGTTTTCCTGAATACTTTTCTAAATGCCTTCGGATCATTGTAACCAGACTTGTATATTACCTCCGTCATTTGTGCTGCAGATTGTTCCAGCATTTTTTTTGCCGCCTCAACCCTCGTTTGCTGAAGATATTCAATTGGTGTAATTCCGGTAACCTGTTTAAAACGGCGTACAATATTCCTTCTGCTGGCTGGAATATCTTTTATCATCTCCTCTATCGTACCGGTATTGTGATAAGCTGTTTCTATTTTCTGTTGTGCCATAGCCACAAGGTCGTCACTATGATTTCTTGAAATCTGGAAAGTACTGAAATAAGACTGCCTGTGCCTGTCCATATCAATAGCAAATAATTTGGCTATTCTTACCGTCACTTCTTTTCCGCAATGCAGCTGGATCAGGAACAACATCAGGTGAAAACTAGAAGTTGCCCCACCGCTGGTATACAACCTGCCGTCCTGTGTAACGGTTTTTTCAGCTTCAAGCCTTACTTCAGGAAATGCACATGAAAACGCCTTACAAGCGTCAACATGGGTAGTAGCAATTTTCCCGTTCAATAATCCGGTAGCACCAAGCAAAAACGCCCCGGTACAAAAACTTGCTAATTCAGCTCCCTCCTGATACTGTTTTCTTAACCAACGGACAGCCCTATGGTTTTCTTTAACAGCAGATGTGATATCTTCATTGATAAAAGAGGGTATTAGCAGGAGGTCCTGCGCAAGCGCCTCTTCAATTGGCACCGGTTGGTAACCAGGAAAGGAAGCGGTGTACCCTGTATCCCTTGCACGGCCATCGTAAAAAAGAGTAATATGAAAAGGCGCATCTTGCCCTTCATCAAAATACAGGCTATTTACAGTTTCAAAAACGTCCAATATGGCTGCAACACTCAATAATCTGTACTGATTTGTTAGAAGTAGACCTAGGTTTATCATTTGGTTTTGGTTTTAATATCTAAATTCGCAAAAAAAAACATATCATATGCTATCTCACCACGTTTTATTTTGGCTAAAATCCGATACCACAGACGATCAAAAAGCCGCGTTCAGAAAAGGTCTTGAATCATTGGAGAAAATAGAAACCGTTACTCATTTCCATGTTGGAACCCCCGCACCTATTGAAAGGGCAGTAGTTGATATCACCTACACTTTTTCACTGGTATTATTTTTCAATGATCTGGCAGGACATGACGTTTACCAGGTGCATGAATTGCACCAGGCTTTTTTAAGCGAAT
>Ga0247816_10000022_pt1 | contig 81369 bp, 75 predicted proteins | sample UWRJL209509C1_FD_179930 | JGI IMG/M metagenome (GOLD analysis project Ga0247816, IMG submission 179930) | Plant litter microbial communities from Arlington Agricultural Research Station in Wisconsin, United States - UWRJ-L209-509C-1 | ecosystem: Environmental > Terrestrial > Plant litter >...
CAGGGATCTGAAATCTTATATAAACTATTATCATAACGGGAAAGTTCTGACTGTAGATTTATATAAGCATACTCCAATTGTGTTGACGTTATTAGGGAATCCTGATAGCGTACGAGCCGTCAGCCTGGAAGTTACATTTAGTGGAAGTAAGGTGAGATTGTTTAATAAGAGTTACGATAAACAAGTCAATTTTTACGAGCCGTTTAATATTCCTGGTTTAGGGCGCGTGCAGGTTGAAAAAGGGATAGAGGAGCCAATTAAAGATGGGACATATGTTATTACCGTTTCTCCAATTAAAAACATGGTTGCAGCCTTAATGAATAAACTAGAGATTTCTATGCCAATCAAGCAAGTAGATATGATTGCCCTAGGTTATACAGATCCTGTTTACGAAAGGTCAGAGGATATATTAAATAAACTGATTCAAGTTTATACAGACGGGAATCTGCTAGATAAGAATAAGATAGCCGATAGTACTATTGCATTTATTGATAATCGTTTGATCTATGTTGGTAAAGAACTTGGGAGTGTCGAGGGTAATGTTCAAACTTTTAAACAGAGAAATAAGCTAGCTGACCTCGCTGCACAGTCTGGTTTATTGGTGAGTTCTACAGGAAGTAACATCGAAGATCTAACTAAGGTAGAAACTCAGCTTAGCATTCTTAATTCAGTGGTAAATTATCTGGAATCATCAGGATCGAGTCAACGACTGGTACCAAGTGGTGCTCTATTAGAAGATGAAACATTTTCGGGTCTTGTTGATAGGTATAATGGAATTATACTTGAAAAAGAAAAAAGAAGTATTGGGCAGACAGAAGATAACCCATATATGCAGAATTTGAATAACCAAATTACTTTGGCAAAAGCGGATATGTTAAGCAGTTTGAAGGGGATGAGGAAATCGCTTTTAATTTCAAAAGCTAAAATCGAGTCTCGTACTAATCAGCTAGCTGGTGAAGTACATAAAGTACCAGTTATGGAAAGAGGTTTTCTTGACTTATCTCGTCAACAGCAGATTAAACAAGAATTGTATGTTTTTCTTCTTCAAAAACGGGAAGAAACTGCTATATCTAAAACATCAAATATCTCAAATTGTAAAACTATTGAGCCTCCTGCTTCATTTGGTCCGATCAGCCCGATTGCAGCAAATGTCATGGGATATGGATTTGTACTTGGCCTTTTTGTTCCCTTTGCGATCATCTTTGCAAAAGATAGGTTGAATAGTAGAGTAGACTCGAAAGAACAAATTGCAAACCATACTCAAGTTTCTATTATCGGAGAAATTGGGAAAAGTGAAAACGAACTGCAGCCTATTGTGGTTGAGGAAGGTTCAAGAACTCCAATTTCCGAACAGTTTAGGTCTTTGAGAACAAATCTTGCATTTTACCTTGAAGACGGGCAGAAAACAATATTGCTTACTTCCAGTATGTCGGGAGAGGGGAAATCTTTTATTTCACTTAATTTAGCGGCGGTGCTTGCGCTATCGGGGAAAAAGGTTGTAGTGATGGAAATGGATCTGCGAAAGCCTAATTTAGCTAATAAATTGAGTATGAAACACGATTTTGGATTCACTAATTATATCGTGTCTCATGATATTTCTTGCACGGATATCGTAAAGCCGTCTGGCTTACAAGAAAATCTATTTATGATCAGTTCTGGTAATATTCCACCAAATCCAACCGAAATCATTTTAAATAAACGGATGGATATTCTTATGAATTATCTTAAGGAAAACTTCGATTTTATTATAATGGATGCGCCGCCTATTGGAATGGTAACTGATGCACAGCTATTGAGCAAATTTGCGGATCTCACATTGTATGTAGTACGTCAAGGGTTTACATTTAAGGAGCAGCTAGCTATACCTCAGGAAATACATACTACTGGTAAAATCCCTAATCTCACGATTTTGCTGAATGAAGTAAAACATCAGGCAGGTTATGGATACGGTTATGGTTATGGTTACGGATACGGTTATGGCATGGAAAAAGAAAAGCAGGGATTTTTCTCCAGAATTTTTAAAAGATAATTAATGAGGGCATTAATACATAGGCTAAATTCCAATCCAAAATACTCTAGAATTTTTGAATGGGGAAAAATGATATCTATCACGGGATCTGCTCAAATTGTTGTGCAGGCTACTGGTTTAATTTCCGGAATATTGATCGTGCGTTTTCTTCCAACTACAGAGTATGCTTTTTATACATTAGCAAATACCATGCTTGGAACAATGACTATGCTTGCAGATGGGGGAATAACCTCTGGGGTAATGGCAGAGGGAGGGAAGGTTTGGCAGGATAAAAAAAAACTAGGCCATGTTCTAGCCACTGGTCTTGATCTAAGGAAGAGATTTGCAATTTTTAGTCTACTTGTAGCTCTACCAATCCTCATTTATTTATTACTACATCAAGGTGCCGGCCTTTGGACCGTTGCCATAATTGTAGTTGCTCTTATTCCTGTTTTTTTTGCCGCACTATCGGATTCACTCCTTGAGATTGTTCCTAAACTACATCAAAATATAAGGCCTTTACAAGCTAATCAACTAATGGTAAGTGTTTACAGGCTAATTCTTTCTTGTGCATCGGTAGTCTTTTTCCCATTTACTTTTATTGCGCTTCTAGCAAATGGTATTCCTCGGATCTATGGTAATTTAAGATTGAGGAGAATAACTTATAAATTTGCAGATAAAGATGCGGCACCGGATGAACAAGTAAAAGCAAATATATTGAAGTTGGTAAAGAGGACTTTGCCAGGAGTTATTTATTATTGCCTTTCAAGTCAGATTACAATTTGGTTGATGTCTATCATGGGTACAACGTCCTCAATTGCTCAGATTGGAGCACTGGGGAGGTTATCAATGGTGTTAACCGTTTTTACAGTGATGTTTTCAACTATCATTATACCAAGGTTTGCAAGATTTCCATCAGATCGAATTTTATTAATAGGCAGCTTTATAAAAATTTTTATAGGGCTTGTAATTCTCGCCGCCGTGATTATCGGATTTGTTTACCTTTTTCCTAGTCAATTGCTATGGGTTTTAGGAAGCGGCTATTCTGATCTCTCCAGCGCATTGATCTTAAGTGTTGGTGGCAGTTGTCTTAGTTTGGTTTCTGGCTCAATCTTTACCCTGTCACTAAGTAGAGGATGGGTGATTAATCCGGCAATCTCAATACCATTAAATATTGCTACAATAGTTTTGGGCATACTCCTTTTAGATGTTTCGACTCTAAACGGAATTTTAATAATGAACATTGTTATTCAACTCGTTCAAATAACAATGTCGTTGGTTTTCTTTTTTGCAAAGGCATTAAAATTGAACGACGTCACGATTTAAAATTATAATATGAATTTTTTTTTCCGTGTTGTTTTCAAAATTGAAAAGATGGTCAGAAATGAAAAGTTCAGACTGTTATCGAATAAACTTAAAAAATGTGGCGAAGGTGTCATGATAGATCCAACATGTCATATATTGGTGCCACAACAATTGGAGATTGGTGATAATACATCAATATCTTCTTTTACAACGATTTATGCTACTTTTGGTGTTAAAATTGGTAAGAATTGCCTAATATCAAGTAATTGTGGTATTTCTTCCTATAATCATATTTCCGATTCTATAAATAGGCCTATAAATATAAAGCAAGATAAAAAATATTCAAAACCAGTACTTATCGGCGATAATGTCTGGATAGGCATGAATGCTTGCATTCTTCCTGGAGTAGAAATTGGTGATAATGCAATCATCGGATCTGGAAGTGTTGTAACTAAGAAAGTTCCATCAAATGAAGTCTGGGTTGGCAATCCAGCACGTTTTGTCCGAAAGTTAAATTTAAAAGAAGGAGACGCTTTATGATATCAGTAATTATTCCTACGTGTAACAGGCATGATATGTTGTCGCAATGTCTAGATTGTTTAAGTTCTAACAAACAAAAATTTAGTGAAGCTGCGGTTGAAGTTATAGTTACAGATGATAGTAACAACGACAAAACTAAGAAAATGATTAGTCGCTTTTATCCATTTGTAAAGTGGATTCGTGGGCCAAAAAATGGCCCTGCGGCAAATAGAAATAACGGCGCAAGAAAAGCAAGGTTTGACTGGCTCATTTTCATAGATGATGATTGCTTACCATCAGACCATTTGATTGGAAGCTATTATCGAGAAATAAAAAAAGGCAAACAACTTGCGCTTGAGGGATCTATATATGCTGAAAGACCGCAATCTCGCTATGATGAGGAGGCTCCATTAAATATTAAAGGAAACCATTTTTGGTCTTGTAATATTGCAATATCAAAGCTAATTTTCCATCAAATTAATGGGTTTGACGAAGGCTTTCCTTACCCAGCAATGGAAGATACAGACTTTTTTATAAGAGTTAAAGAAATGGTTGGTGTAAAATTCCTTAAGAATGCATCTGTAATTCACCCGTGGCGAAGGATGGTTCCCTTTGCTAGTTATAAGAAACACCTTGCTTCACACAGATATTTCCGTAGTAAGCATCATGAGACAATCACTATAAGCTACCGCTTAAAACGGTTAAAAATTCTATTAGGTTTCTTAGTGAATGATTCTATCTTGTTATCGAAATATTCGTTTAAAGGTACTGGTTTTTTTATGGAGAAAGTTCTGCTTAACTTTTTGATGATCTTCAATTAACTGTAGTAGATACCTATTTAAAAGAGGTCTAAGTGAAGTGTAAGTGAACAAGTGTTGTAAAATTTAAAGTATTTCAATTTATTAGTTAATTATTCCCTCTCAATGAAATTCGCAGTTTGTACTTTGTTTGAAAAACACTACCATTTTGGCGTAGCTGTGCTTGTTAATTCGCTAATTAAAAAAGGTTTTAAAGGAGATGTATATGTGGGCTATCGTGGCGATCTCCCACAATGGACCGAGATGGCAGTTAGCAATACATCGCTCAACTGGACCGGTGCATCTACTCTTGAGGTAAATGGCGATGTTAATATTCACTTTTTACCAGTGGAGATTGATTATCAGTTTACCAATTATAAACCATATTTTATGTTGGAGTTATTTGCCGGTATTTGTAGTGATTGTGAAGGGGTGGCGTATTTTGATCCCGACATTGTAGTTAAAGCGACGTGGAAGTTTTTCGAGACCTGGATGGCACATGGAGTGGCATTGGTTCATGAAATAATTAGCAATGATATGCCCCCCAATCATCCAATAAGGAAAGAGTGGGAAAAAGTGATCCAAAAAAGTGGAAGAACTACAACGCGAAATATGTATTCTTATATTAATGCTGGTTTTTTTGCTGTCTCAAAAAAACATATCGAATTTGTTCAGATCTATAAGGAGATGATCGAGCTTGGAAGATCACATTTCAACCTTGAGCCGACAAATTTTCAGTTTACGGCGAGTAGAGAAGATCTCTTTTTTGCAAAAGACCAGGATGCATTGAATATTGCGGCAATGTGTAGTGAGTCACCGCTGAGTGAAATGGGGCCTGAGGGTATGGATTTTATTCATGGAGGATTTACAATGTCGCATGCAGTAGGGGGGGCTAAGCCGTGGAAGAAAAATTTCATTTCTTCGGCTTTAAGTGGGATAGCGCCAACATTGGCAGATAAAAACTTTTGGGCCAATGTCTACGGTCCTATTAAACCATATTCAAACGGGCAGATTAAAATAAAAAAAATTGCAATTGCTACGTCTTCGTTAATAAGCAGGTTTTACGTTAAAAACTAGTATAAATAATTAATCAATGGCCTTAAAAGGTTTTTTTTCGGAATTCAGATTGTACTTATGTAATGAATGGGTATCAAAAATTCCAAGTCACAGCATGCGAAACTTTTATTATCGAAAGGTGATGGGGTTTGGTTTAGGGGAGCATTGTTCAATACATATGCATTGTTCGTTTGACTGTGCTCAAAATATAACTATTGGAAATAATTCTGTAATTAATGCTAAATGCAGATTGGATAACAGAGGAAGGATAACTATTGGAGAAAATGTATCGATATCTCAAGAAGTACTAATCCTTACTGCCGACCATGATGTTAATTCTGCGGAATTTCAAGGTCGTAATTTGGCTGTTAGTATTGAAGATTATGTTTGGATTGGAACTAGGGCGACAATTCTACCAGGTGTAACTGTGGGAAAAGGGGCATTAATAGCTGCTGGCGCGGTCGTCACTAAAGATGTTTTACCCTATACAATAGTTGCTGGTGTGCCGGCAAAAATAATTAAGATGAGACGGGAAGATTTAAACTACAAGACTGAATACAGGCGGTTACTTCAATAATATGATGACCTTACCAAAATATGCAATAAATATAAAGCTGAATTGAATGGGTTATTTAGTACAACAGAGTTTTTTCGTTTTGAGATTAAGGTATATTGCCAAATTTACTGGATTCTTACGTGCCGTCTACTTTAAAATGCTCGGGATGAAAATTGGGCCTGGGACGATCCTACCGAAAATTTATATAACATGGCCACATCAGGTATCAGTAGGCAAAGATTGTATATTGGAACATGATATATATTTTAAGTATGACGGTATATGGAAGTCCGGACCGGCTATCAAATTGGGGGATAGGGCTTTTTTAGGGACAGCATGTGAGTTTAATATAAACCATGGAATTAGCATTGGGAACGACGCATTGATAGCTTCTGGGTGTAGGTTTATTGACCATGACCATGGTTTTACGGTAGGCCAGCTAATGAATAAACAAATAAGTAACGGGAAAGAAATATTAATTGGTAATGATGTGTGGTTAGGATGTGACGTGGTAGTATTAAAGGGGGTTGAAATTGGAAGCGGTGCAATTGTAGCTGCTGGTGCAGTTGTAACGAAGTCTATTCCTGCAAACCAAATATGGGGAGGAATGCCCGCAAAATTTATTAAAATGAGAAATTAACAGCAATATGAGGATATTATTTATATGCGGTTCATTTGAGAAGGGACGAGATGGGGTGGGAGATTATACAAGGCGACTATGTATGGAGTTGAAACTTGCAGGCCATGCCGTTGCCGTTGCAGCTATCAATGATAAGCACATAAACTATATCTCCGATAGTACAATTACTGAAGCTACTTCCGCAACAGATTTGAATGAGGGATTTCCTGTGTTTAGATTACCGGGGAAGGTAGCCAGGGAAATTCAGCAAGTATACCTTACAAAATGGATTAAACAGATTAATCCAGAATGGTTGAGCTTGCAGTTCGTTTCTTTTTCATTCCATCCTAAGGGGTTAGGTGTAGGTCTTTCAAAAATGTTGTGTAATGTCGGTGAAGGAAGGAAGTGGCATATTATGTTTCATGAATTATGGGTGGGAATGACAAATGAACGAAGTAAGAAGGATTGGATTTGGGGCTTATTGCAACGCCATCTTATTAAATCATTAATCCAACAATTGAATCCCTTAATAATTCATACTCACACACAGGTTTATAAAATGCAATTGGAAAAAATTGGTGCCGCAGTAGTACTGCTTCCTCTATTTTCTAACATTCCAATATATTATCCTGAAAAAATAAAAGAAAAATTTGTAACGGAAACTCGAATTAAGAACCTAATTAAAATCGTCATTTTTGGCGGTATACACGTTGGGGGACCAATTAAGGAGTTGGCGAAAGAGGCTAAAGAATATGCCGATATACAAAATGTTAATATTGAACTCATTGTAGCAGGGAGAAATGGGGCAGAGGGCGAGAATTGGAAAAGAGAGTGGGAAGGCGCCGGTTTGAATATTACGCAGCTTGGAGAGCAGTCTGAGCAAAGAATTTCTGAAATATTGGCGGAGGCTAGTTTTGGGATTTTTACGACTCCCATCTCATTGGTTGAAAAAAGTGGCTCAGTGGCCGCCATGAGAGAACATGGTATTCACTTGCTCTGTGTTTCTCGCGCCTGGTCTCCCAAGGGAATGCAATTGGGAATGAATCCCTATGGAATACATGAGTATAAAGAAGGGGGATTGGAGGATTTTCTAAGTGGAAATCCTGACTTTTCCTATTTACCGACAGCGCATTCTGTTGCAAAGCAGTTTGTCATAAACTTAATCGATAAATAGATGGCGAGTTTAAATTATTTGTGGAAAAATAGGGCGAAGTTCCCATTAGGATCTAAAGCATTTTTTAAGAGTTGGGCAAAAAGAATAGTACTTATTCCCTCTTTAACAACAAGAAATCGAACACGAATTAGGCTTGTAAGGAAAGGTGCACAGATACACGAACGAGCGGAAATCGGTGAAGTGCGGATTGATGGACATAAAAAAAATCTTACTATTGGTAGTCAATCTTTTTTAGGTAGAGTGAATATCGCTCTCCATGATGAGGTAATCATTGGTGAGAAGGTTTGTATAAATGATGGCGTAGAAATTATAACTGCATCGCACGATGTAGGAGACCCCGAATGGAAACACGTAAAGGGTAAGGTTGTAATTGGTGATTATGCCTGGATTGGAACAGGAGCGATGATTCTTCCAGGTGTGACAATCGGTCGCGGAGCTGTAGTTGGAGCAAGAGCTGTGGTAAGTAAAAATGTTGAGGCTGGGGCAATTGTGGTAGGCGTACCTGCTGTTCCGATTTCAAAGAAGAGAACGGAAACGCTTACATATGATCCCTGTGAGTTCTTAGCAGCCAATCGTGCTTGGTTAGTTGGATAATAGATATATTAAATGAAATCTAAGATGAATATTGTAGTAACACATCCTACTGGTAATAGAAATGTTAGGGCGGTAATTTCTTCTTTTGAAGAGGCAGGTATTTTGGCAAAATTCAGTACTACATTGGCTGTGGACCAACAGAGCTTCCTTGTAAACTTATTACCTGATCAGCTCCAGAAGGAATTTATCAGAAGATCATATCCAATAAATTTTGATCGAATTCATACTAGGCCATTTTTGGAACTGTCACGAAATATCCTTCCAAAGATTGGTTTTAAGAATTCAGTAGCGCATCAAAGTGGATTTGCAAGTGTAGACAAGGTATATGTAGATTTGGATAAAGCCACTGCAAATTATTTAGAAAAACTAAATCAGAAACAGGATATCGACGCGGTGTATGCTTATGAGGATGGCGCATTGCAAACTTTTTTAAAGGCCAAGGCGCTAGGTATTAAATGTGTTTACGATTTGCCAATTGCTTACTGGGAGACGTTAAGGCGACTTATGTTTGAGGAGGCTGAGCGATTACCAAATTGGGTGCCTACGCTAGGTGGAGCTATAAAGGATTCTAAAGAAAAACTTGAGCGCAAGACTCGTGAGCTTGAATTGGCTGATGTAGTAGTAGGTCCAGGTAAATTTGTGTTGGACTCCCTCCCTTCATGGGCTTCTGGAAAAGAATTAATTATGTCTCCATTTGGTTCCCCTGAAGCAAACGGGGCGTTAACTATTGACGAGGACGCTGACTTTAGTAAACCACTACGGGTTCTTTTTGTAGGTTCTCTAGGACAAAGAAAAGGCCTCGGTGATCTATTTGAAGCTGTAAAACTACTTGACCCATCTAAAATAGAGTTAGTTGTAATGGGTTCACTTATTGCACCAATTGAATTCTATAGAGGCGAACTGAAAAACTTTACATATGAGAAAGGTAGACCAAATGCACAAGTTTTAGAACTAATGAGAAGTTGTGATGTATTTTGTTTGCCATCCATAGTTGAAGGTCGTGCGTTAGTGATGCAAGAAGCGATGAGTCAGGGATTACCGTTGCTAATAACAGCAAATACGGGAGGTGAAGATCTTGTTATAAATGGGGAAACTGGTTTTCTTGTGCCAATACGCTCCCCAAAAGCGATAGCGGAAAGATTAACATGGTACATTGAAAACCGTGCTCAAACAAAAAATATGGGTTCCATGGCCAAAGCCCATGCAGCAAGATATACTTGGAAGGGATACGGAGATAAAATAGTTCAGGAACTAACTAACACAAATGCGCACTAATTCAGTAAATAATATCGTGAATAGGGAAACTGATGAAGCAGAATTGTTGAAGAAAGGCGTGTGGCTTTATTTTTTGCTCGTGATATTTGAAGGAGCTTTACGTAAATGGGTGCTTCCTGGCCTCGCGACACCGCTGTTAATTATTCGCGATCCAGTAGCAATTTGGTTAATTTACAAATTGTGGGACAAGGGTATATTTCCATCATCTATTTATATTAAGGCGATGATCGTAATTTCAATAATTAGCATACTTACTGCTCTTCTTTTCGGTCACGGAAATTTTTTAGTGGCAATGTTTGGTGCCAGGGTTTTTCTCATCCATTTCCCCATGATTTTTGTAATTGGGAAAGTGTTTGATCGGGAAGATGTGATAAAACTTGGACGGGTTACTTTATGGCTATCCATTCCAATGGTTGTACTGATAGCTTTGCAGTTTTACAGCCCACAATCTGCATTAGTTAATCGAGGTATTGGTGGTGATGAAGCGGGTGGAGGTTTTAGTGGCGCAATGGGATTTTTCAGACCGCCCGCAACTTTCTCTTTTACCAATGGAACACACTTATTTTTTGGTTTTGTAGGGTGTTATCTCTTTTACTTTTGGCTGGCGGGAAAGGGCGTGAATAAACTAATATTGTACGCATCCACAGTTGCTTTGGTGGCAGCAATCCCTTTATCGATTAGCAGGAGTTTAACTTTCTTTCTAGCAGTTGCGTTGATGTTTGTCTTACTTTCCGTAATTCGAAAGCCATCAAATTTGATAAAAATGGTTTTTGCAGGAGCTGGATTTGTACTTGTATTGTATTTTATGACTAAAATCAGCTTTTTTCAAACGGCTACTGATGCCTTTTTAGCAAGGTTTTCTAATGCTGCCGATTCTGAAGGTGGACTAGAAGGAACATTGGGAGACCGATATTTGGGAGGGATGACTAGTGCATTATCTGGGTCGGTAGAAAGACCTTTTTTTGGATATGGTATCGGAATGGGTACAAACGTTGGAAGTATGCTACTTACTGGTGGGCGTACATTCTTAATTTCTGAGGAAGAATGGGGTCGGGTGATTGGAGAGATGGGGGCGATTTTAGGCCTAAGTGTCATATTTTTAAGGTTGAGTTTATGTTTTAAATTGTTAATTGAAGCATATAAGAAAATGGTTCATGACGATCTTCTGCCTTGGATGCTATTTAGCTTCACAATTTTGGTTGTACCTCAAGGACAATGGGCTCAGCCTACTAATTTAGGCTTTAGTATCGTTAGCGGTGGTCTTGTACTTTCCGCAATGAGAAAAAGACTAATCCCTCAAAAAGTAAAAAAGTTAGCGGTTTTAGATTCATCCTCATTATGAAAATAATATTTTTTGCCCATCCATTATTCTTAGGCTCGCAGAGCATGCCGCGATTTGTTAATATGCTAGCAAAAGGTATGGAAGCGCGCGGCCATCAAGTTGATGTATGGAGACCTGAACCACTCTTTTCTGATATTCCTGTTAAAGGAATAAAAAAGTGGTTAGGGTACATGGACCAGTACCTGGTATTTCCACAGGTTGTAAAACGTAAACTAAAAAAGGAAGGTAAAGATGTATTGTATGTAGTAACTGATCACGCCTTGGGCCCTTACGTGCCTTTAATTGCAAGTCAGCCACATGTAGTGCATTGTCATGATTTTTTGGCGCAACGTTCTGCACTGGGAGAGATTCCAGAAAACCTAACCTCTGCTAGTGGACAAAAATATCAGGCTTACATACGCAGCGGCTATTCAAAGGGAAAGAACTTTATTTCCGTATCTGAAAAAACGCGTACAGATTTAAAAGAGTTTCTTCCATCTGCTCCTTTACGTTCAGAAATGGTGTACAACGGTTTAAACCCTTCTTTTGTACCTGGCTCTGCAATTGCAGCAAGGGCTGCCCTTGGGCAAACCTTAAATATGGATTTAAGCAATGGGTACATTTTACATGTTGGCGGAAACCAATGGTACAAAAACAGGGAGGGTGTTATTGCAATATATGACCAATGGAGAACAATATCCGGCCGCACTTTACCTTTAATTTTAATAGGAAATACCCCATCTGGAGGCTTGACGGCTAAATATGAAGCCTCTGCCTGGAAAAATGATATACATTTCTTCTCCGGCCTTGATGATAAATCGGTTTATGATGCTTATACTGGTGCAACGGTATTCCTGTTCCCTTCCATTGCTGAAGGTTTTGGATGGCCAATAGCAGAAGCCATGGCTAGTGGCACCCCAGTAATTACTACAAATGAGGTACCCATGCTGGAAGTAGCGGGTGATGCGGCATTTTTAATTGACCGCAAACCATCTGATAGTACACAACATGAGCTTTGGGCAACCAATGCCGCAGCTGTACTCAACAGGGTAGTTACTTTAGAGGAGAAAGAACGTACCATTGTAGTAAATAGGGGGCTTGATAATGTGCAGCGCTTTAAGCTGGAAGAGGCTTTAGATAAAATAGAATTGATTTACAAACAGGTTTTAAACAGTTAACATGAAGATACTCCATATTGTACCCTCTTATAAACCTGCATATATATATGGCGGACCCATTGAGTCTGTATCTAAACTGTGTGAAGGTTTAGCTTCGGCGGGGCACCAGGTGGATGTTTTTACCACTACCGCTAATGGCCCAACTGAACTGGATGTTACGCCAGGGAAAGTAATTAACGTTGACGGGGTAAACGTAACCTATTTCAAAAGGATTACTAAAGACCCTACGCATGTATCAACTGACTTATGGTTGCATTTGTGGAAGAATGTAAAGCATTATGATATAGTAAATATACAATCATGGTGGAGCGTACTGGTGGTTATTGCTGCTTGTATTGTTCATCTTAAGGGCGTAAAGTTGGTGATTTCGCCACGTGGAATGTTAAGCCCTTATATTTTTACTTCTGGCGCGGCCAAAATGAAAAAGATAATCCATGCCACTATGGGCAAATGGGCATTATCTAAATCATATCTGCACGCTACGGCACAGGTAGAATTTAACGAGTTCCGTGAGGTAATTGCAGATTGTAAGGGTTTTATTGCCCCCAACAACGTAACCATGCCAGATACACCGATTATTAAACACCAGAATGAGGTGTTTGAGGTAATTTTTATGTCTCGCGTGCACCCCAAAAAAGGAATTGAAATATTGCTGAACGCTATATCCAAATTGAATTTTCCGGTGCGCTTAAAGATAGCCGGAAGTGGGGAGACAGAATATACTGATAAATTGCAAGCTTTAACAGTTGAGTTGGGCATCGCCGACAAGGTAGAATGGATGGGCTGGATTGGTCGCGATGACAAGTTTAAAGCGCTGATGGATGCCGACCTGTTTGCGTTGGTATCATACAATGAAAACTTTGCCAATGTGGTAATTGAATCGCTCCATATGGGCACGGCAGTACTGGTTTCTGAAGAAGTTGCCTTGTCTGGTTTTGTACGGGACACCAAATTAGGATGGGTGACCTCATTAGAGGTTGATGAAGTAGCTAAACAACTGACTGCAGCCTATACTGATGTGGAACATAGAAACTGGATAAGGGACAATGGCAGGGAACTAATTGCAGCCTCTTTTTCTGAGAAAAAGTTAATTGGCGATTACGTAATGCAATACAGTAAGATTATTGCAAATTAATAGAAGGAATTAAAAAAATATTTACTCGATACATATGGTTAACGCAACTTTACTTCAAGCCGTAATTCTAACTAAAAATGAGGAACCAAATTTAAGCAGGGTACTGGATAAACTTACATGGCTGGAAAAGGTGGTTATTCTGGATAGCTTTAGCACAGATGCTACCCTTGAAATTGCTGCCCGCTATCCCAATACGGTTGTGGTACAGCGCCCCTTTGATACGCATGCCCAGCAATGGAACTACGGTCTCTCTTTAGCAGAAAGCGAATGGATTTTGAGCCTTGATGCAGATTATGTGTTGCCTGATGATTTTATTGAAGAAACTAAACATTATATAACTACAGGTAAAGATGTAGCGTACGATACCAATTTTAAGTTTCTGGTATTTGGAAAACCGTTGCTGAAAGACAATACTACCCCACGGCCGGTACTGTTTAAAAAGGAGTTTTGTACATATTATGATGATGGCCACACACAGCGTTTAAAAATTAACGGCAGCACTGGAAGGTACATTGCAGAGATTTTGCATGACGACCGTAAGTCTTTTAGCAGATGGTTGAGCAATCAGGATGGCTATTCTGTTAAAGAATGTAACAAATTGGCCACCAGCAGTGGTGAGGGTTTGCCAATGAGTTCAAAAATTAGAAAAACAAAGATATTTGCACCTTTTATCGTGTTTTTTTATTCGTTATTTGTAAAGGGTTTGATTTTTAACGGATGGCGGGGCTGGCATTATACTTTACAGCGCACTATGGTTGAAATGATTATGGCAATTAGGCTAATTGAAGAGGAAAAACTAAAAAAAGACATTGAAAACTAATCCTATGCAGGCAGGTACACAGCAGTCAAAGGTAAATCTGGCAGGCTTTAACTCAACTATTGGATTAGATAGAGGTGCGGGCAAGCTAAAGGAGATTACCTGGTATTTTATCAAAATGATTTTCTTTTTATCGGCCATGCCATACCCAAGCAGTATAAAATGCAGCCTGCTTAGGTTATTTGGTGCAAAAATAGGGCAAGGCGTAGTGATTAAGCCTAGGGTAAATATCCATTTCCCATGGAAACTGGTAATAGGAAATGAGGTCTGGATAGGCGAAGAAGCATTTCTGCTCAATTTTGAATTGTTAACGATAGGAAATAATGTATGTGTATCTCAGAGGGCCTTTCTCTGTGGCGGGAATCATGATTTTAGGATCCCTGAGATGCCTTACAGAAATGGCGCCATTACATTAATGGACGGGGCTTGGGTGGGAGCATCTGTATTTGTATCGCCGGGCGTAACCATAGGTGTTGATACTGTAGTGACCGCAGGTGCTGTGGTGACCGCCAGCCTTGATGGAAACGGAATTTATAAAGGGAACCCGATAAATTATATTAAACAAAGATGGAAGTAAAAAAGAGGGTCTTAGTTTTAGGGATTAATTGCATGCCTGAGTTAACAGGTATTGGAAAATATACCGGGGAAATGATTTCCTGGATGGCACAGAACAACTACCAAACTACAATGGTTACGGGTTTTCCATATTATCCAAACTGGAAGGTACAGGAACCTTACAAGGGTAACATGTACAAAATGGAGAAGATGTTTGATGGCAACCTCACCATTTATCGTTGCCCGCTATACATCCCGGCCAAACCGTCAGGACTAAAACGTTTATTGCATGAAAGTGTGTTTTTCCTTTCGGCAGGTTTTGTTGTATTCAGGATGTTGTTTAAACCAAAACAGGATTTAATCATCGCGATAGCGCCACCATTTCACCTAGCCATACTGGCTTTGTGTTACCGCTTTTTGCGTGGTGGCCGTATAGTGTACCATGTACAGGATTTACAGATTGAAGCAGCAAAAGAGCTGAAAATGCTGCGGTACAAATGGATGTTTGATGTGCTGTTTGCCATTGAATACTTTATCCTGCGTAAGATGGACTTTGTAAGTACCATATCTGACGGGATGATACAACGCCTTTCTAAAAAGATACCTAAAAAGATTGTGTTTTTTCCAAACTGGGTTGATACAGAAACTTTTTACCCCTTGGCCAACAGGCATAGCCTGAAAGAAAAATGGGGTTACGAGCAGCAAGACCAAATTGTATTGTATTCGGGCAGTTTGGGCGAAAAACAGGGCATTGACAGTTTAATAAGAATAGCTGCGCAACTGCGCAATAAAAAGAACATACAGTTTATCATTTGTGGTACAGGGCCATATAAACAAGACCTGATAAAAATGGCCGTTGCGCAGGACCTGAACAACCTTAAGTTTTTACCTTTGCAGGGTTTTGATGTGTTTAACGAGTTTTTGAACATGGCAGATATACACCTGGTACTGCAAAAAGCCAACGCGAGCGACCTTGTAATGCCATCAAAACTGACCAGTATATTGGCAGTGGGTGGTTTGGCACTGGTAACCGCTAATCCGGGGACTACTTTACATGATGTAATTAAACGCCACGAAATGGGAGTGGTAATTGAAGCGGAAAAAGAAGACCTGCTGGCACAAGCCATTGTAAGGATTACAGAAAACGATTATGAGCCTTGCCGTTTAAATGCAAGAAAATATGCGCAGGAGTTTTTAGATAAGCGTAACATTATACCAAATGCGCTGGCCTATTTTACGCAGCCGGGCAACAAGAGTTAAAAATGCATTGCTGACAACTTCATCAAATGAGGCTTATAAAATTGAAGCCGTAGCTGCTTTTGGCAGTACGGCTTCAGCAAGAAGAATAATGGTATTAGTTGTGCAGTACCTTATTGAGTAGCAGGCTGCCATTTGCTGCGTCTGTTAAGTAAAGCGTGTATATCTTTCCAGCTACTAGATCTGTTGTAGTAAAGTTACCAATGTTGTCTCTGGATGTTATACCAAAAACCTGTATAGAAAGGCTTCCTGGGTTTACGTACTTATAACCGCTGGCAACATCTCTTACTAAGGTAGTAACCAGGTCATCTCCAGCTGAATTTTTGATATTGATCACTGACGGGGCCGAATCACTGAGATGGACAAACTTAATTTTTACCTGCCCATTGTTTGGGGTGGCAAGATCGTCTTCGTATGCTTTGACCCTTGCTGATGAACCTTTACCAGCAAGATATACGGTAAAATTAACTCCGTTTGTAGTGTAAAGGGAACCTGATGCGAAAATAACACCACTTGCCTGGTTTTTAAATTCCATCACCATATTTTTACCTGAAGGTGCATTAATATAGGATGAAGCTTCTCCAAAATTAAGTCCGTTACTAACTAATGTTGAATTGGCTAAGTTGAAAGTCTGGCTGGATGACGTAGCTGCGGCATTAACTACCTTAATGTTAAATTGCCCGGAGGGGTCTATGGTGTTTTTCTTACAGGAAGAGCTTAGTAATACTGTTACTATAAATGTAAGGGCAGTAAAAACTGATTTGAGGATTGCTGTTGGTTTCATATTGCTTTGTTTATATATATTTTACCTTGATTGTAATATCGGCCTGCTTTTTTGGGTCAACTTTGAAGTCGTTGAAAATGGGCCTCTTCATCTTCTCCATAAAGAAATTTGAAAACCCAAAACCTTCTTTAGGCATCCCAATTAAATTCTTATCGATCTTTCCATTCGAATTTTCATCGTCAATCATGGTTAATCCAAAAATTCCCGGTATGGGTGAAATTTTTACTGTGATTATTCCCTCACTGATTTCTTTTTTACTGAACGTGAAGCTTTTATAAGCCTCTTCCTGGTTGTAACTTTCCTGATCTCTGAACACATTAATGATCACGTGCCCTTTTTGAGATCTGATGCCGGTAATTTTTATACGTGTGTCTTGTGCCCTTATGGCCGAAGCCGATATGATAAGGAAACTGGTCAATGCCAAATACGCTGTCTTTTTCATAGCTCTAATTATTATATGATTAATTATTGCCAAAGGTATTTGCACCCGGATACGCATGATTACAAATTGTTAATGAAGCGGGCATTATGAGAGATGAAGGAGAATATCTGTTAATGAAATAATTGTGTTTTGGTAGTGGCTGGAAACTGTGATTGTTACAGATGCTGAAGATATTAGCACTTGAACCTTGATTTTGCCCGCTTCGCTGAGAAATTAGGCAGGTAAGCCATCATAATTAATAACTTTGTTTACATGCAGCAGAAGTTACCTATAAAGCGTTTAAGCCGCCTAACCTGGTTACAAGCCATTATTATTGGTTTTATATTTTATTTGGTTGCGTCTAATACTGATAACCCCTCACATATTGTACAGTATACATTACTTACCATGTGCGGGATTTTGCTGGTGGGCTATTCAGACATCGCTCTGATGTTTATCCTTTCCCGTAAGCTTTCAATCTTATCCAGGAGGTTCTCGTTTTTGAGGCGTGTATTAAGTTATACGGCCAGTATTTTGATTTACCTTGTATTGAGGCCTTTATTTGGTTATGCAAGCAACCACCATTGGGCATTTTTTGACCCTGGGTCATTCTTTGCCTTTTTTGGGTCTGGTATAGTCATTAATACGCTGATTACGCTTTTACATGATTCGGTGTTGTTATATGAGCAAAAGATGTACAGTAAACTGGAAGTTTCGAGACTGAAGGCGGCCAATGCCGAGGCCATGAATCTGGTTTTAAAACAGCAGATACATCCCCACTTTTTGTTCAATGCGCTAAATACTTTGAAAGCACTTTACCATAAGGACACGCACATTGCTGACGATTACATTGTTCACATGGCCAATTTTTTAAGGGCTTCTATTTATCACCAGAGCGCCAATGTATCTAAACTAAAGGATGAAGTAAATTTGTCTTTTGACTATCTGGAAATGCAGCGGATTAGGTTTGGTGCCGCTCTTGAGTGTAAGATAGACTTACCGCTAAACGTTATGGAAGAGTATTATTTGCCTTCTTTCTCTTTACAGCCCTTGCTGGAAAATGCCATTAAGCATAACAATTTCACTGTGGAATCTCCGCTGAAGATCATCATCAGTCAGGTTGCTGACCGGTTGATTGTGAGTAATAACATCCAGAAGAAAAATAGGAAAGTGGCATCTGTCAATTACGGATTAGCCAACCTTGCCGAGCGGTATAAGCTTTGGTCTGGAGACGAAATCATTATAACAACGGCACAGGATGTGTTTTCTGTTAGCATAAAACTATTAGATAATGAACATAGTAATCATTGAAGATGAAACCATTGTTGCAGAAGAGCTGGAAATAAATATCAGAAAGCTGTTAACAGAACCTGTAGAGATCACGCATATCCGTTCTGTAAAGGAAGGGATTACCTACTTTGAAGAATGTGAAATGCCGGACCTTATCTTTAGCGACATACAATTGGGTGACGGCCTCAGCTTTGAAATATTTGTAAGCCAACCCATCACGGTGCCTGTAGTTTTCTGCACGGCGTATGACGAGTATGCTTTGGACGCATTTAAAGCAAATGGTATAGATTATATATTAAAGCCATTTACCCGTCAAACGCTGGACAATGCATTGCAGAAGTATATGCAGTTAAAAAAGATATTCTCCACAGACCAAACCCCTCAGTATGATGCGCTATTAAAATTGCTGGCGGCTAAGGATACGGAAAAGGCTTCTTCTGTATTGGTTTATCATTTGGATAAGATCATTCCCCTCAGTTTGGATGATGTGGCCATGTTTTATCTGGAAAACTTAATTACTCATATATTGACATTTTCTGGCCAGACACTGTATCACACTAAAAATTTGGATGAGCTGGAAAGGTTATCTGGTAGTACGTTTTTCCGTGCCAACAGGCAATTCCTGGTAAACCGCAAGGCTATTATAGACGTTTCAAGTTTTTTTTCGCGTAAGCTTTCTATAAATTTTAATGTGCCATTTAACGAAAGGGTGATTGTGAGTAAGGCAAAAGCACCGCAGTTTCTAAATTGGCTTGCTAAAGGGTAAATACAAATGCCGCTGGATGTTGTTCGTTCTGCAATACGCCACTTCAAAATTGACTTTGCCCGCTTCGCTTACATTTCGCTTAAAACCAGGTTGGTCATCAGGCATCTTTGTTTTAAATAATTGGCCCACGCATTACAGTAGGCCTGTCAAATTAAAACAAAAAAGCAGAATATGAAAAAGTTAGTATTGATGTTATTTACATTGGTTGTGTTATCAATTAAAGGTTACAGTCAAACCTCGTCTGATCATCAGGGTTTGGCACAGAAAATTCTTGGTAGAATGGAATTTGGGCTTACCGCTGGTGGAAACCTAAGCAATTTTACAAGTGCCAGTTTTCCAACAGATGCCTTGCCGGGTTTTCAGGCAGGGATTACGGTTGCCTATAAATTCACAGATAATTTAATGGTACAGGAAGAGTTTCTATATGTGATGCAGGGCGCAAAGGTTAAAGGGGGCTTACTTGGCCAGCAGGACATCAAACTGTCTTATGCCGCTGTGCCAATCCTTTTAAAGTACCGTACAAATTCTGGCTTTTTTGTGGAGGCCGGCCCACAGGCAGCTTTCAAAATAAAGGAAGACCTGGGTGGTTTAACAGATTCAAAATTTGCAAAGAAGATTGACTTTGGCGTAGTAGGGGGACTGGGCTTTAAATCTAAGATGGGCTTAGGTTTTGATGCAAGATATATCTATGGGCTGCAAAAAGTACAGGAGGTACCATCACCTGCATTAGGCGAATTTAAAAATAACAGTATGCAGGCAAGTATTTTCTACGTTTTTTAAACCGCTATACTATTTTATTATGAATCAGTCCCGTTTTTAAAGGCGGGACTTTTTGTGCACTAAATTATCGGATTCTTGTATAAATGGTCGACGGGCCATCATATGCATCTACCGAAATGGTTAGCGTATTGTTATCAATTGTAAAATAATTTTTGGTTTCATTGACCTTTCCGTCATATACAATCTGGTTTTCTTCCTTCTTAGTGATGAGTGATTGATAAGTAGTGATTGAATATGTTCCTGTACTAATGCTTTTTCCATCGCGGGTCTGCTCATATGTTGTTTTGGTAAATTTGGTAACATTTCCTTTTCCAGTTTCATAACTGGTTCTGATACCTGTTAATCCATTAATATCCGCTGTTAGCTCCCATTCACCTACAAGAGGATCGGTTGCCACAGAGTCCTTCTTACAGGATAGAAGTACAATGGAGAAGAATACAATCAATACCGTTTTAAGATTTTTCATCATTTTGGTTGCAGGTTATCTTTGAATAAGTATTAATAAATAAGAAGGGAATAACGTGATATGATTTGGTTCTTAAATAGTTAAACGGTAAAATATTTTAAAACGCTACAGATATTGAATTTTCAATTTCGACTGATATAATAGGGCAGGTCCTTCAAGATGCATCATGGTATTGGCTGCTATTGAATCAGTAAAAATTGTAAATTTGGTAATATATGCGTTTATTGAGATATTTTGTTTAGCCGTTTATGTTAGCTTCGTTAAAACAAGACCCTACGTTACACGTTAAAAAAAGGAATATATCTATCATTCGGTATAATTCTGATAAAACAAGCATCAACAGCAAGATTAAGCTTGAGCAAAACCTGTTTAGCTTTTTGCTAAGAGGGAGTAAGAGTGTACAATATGCCGGCAAAAAGGTAACTATCCACCCAAACCAGTTTTTTCTTTTGTCTGCTGGCAATTGTTTGATGAGTGAGAAAACCGCTGCTCCTAATGACCAATACCATAGTATTTTATTTTTCTTTGACAATGAGTTGCTAACAAACTTTTTTATTCGTCATCCAATGTCTGGCGTGCCCGTTAAAGGCAAATTGGTTGATGAGCCGTTCCTTGTGTTTGAAAAAGATGCTTTTCTGACCAACTTTATAGATTCTTTAGGCTTGATTCTATCCTCTGGTCAGTCTTTATCTCATGAATTGCAACGGATCAAATTGGAAGAACTGCTTGTTTATATAAGTGGTTGTTACCCTGAAGTTGTTAACAGGCTTCATAAGTACAGCTATAATTCAGATAAGGATTTATTGGTCCGCCAGGCGGTTACAGCAAATATATATAGCTTGATAACGGTTGAAGAGTTGGCGTTTGTGTGTAACATGACGCTATCAACGTTTAAACGCCACTTTGCAAAACTTTATGGCACTTCGCCGAATAAGTGGTTATTTGATCAACGAATGCAGAAAGCCGCGCAAATGCTAAGAGAGGGTAGCGCTAATGCCAGCGAAATATATATGGAACTTGGATACGAGAATTTGTCTAGCTTTATCAAGGCATTTAAACAAGTTCATGGAACCACGCCTAAGCAATATCAGCTGAGCAGTTTGAACCATTAGCGATACTTTTTGAACGTTAAGCCCTCTGTGCCGGTTTTGTTAGCGCTTACCTTTGAATCTAATTCAAAATAAGATGACAACATTAACCACAAACACAATAGACAGCATGATGGGACTACAAGCCTATTATTTAGAGCTGGCCGCATTTAACAACTGGGCAGACAATCAGGTTATGGACTGGCTGACTCAGGTAACTGATCAACAATGGAACAAGCCGGCCATTAGCAGTTTTGGCAGCGTGAGGGATACTGCGCTACATATTGTTAGTGCCAAAAAGATTTGGATAGATACGTGGACAGATCTTCCCAATCCGGCTTACTTGTCTGTAGGATTCAATGGAAGCAAAAATGAACTGATAAACATCTGGACGAAAAGTTGTGAAGATTTGACTTCCTTCATTGAAAATTACCCTGTAGAGGATTATACCAAACCGGTCACTGTAAAGAAACCTAATGGTGAGTTGTGCACGATGGAGTTTAAAAAGACGTTTCCACATATGGTTAATCACGCTAGCTATCATAGGGGCCAACTGGTCACTTTATTACGGCAGTCGGGCTTTTCCAACTTGTCTAATACCGATCTTTTTACTTATTATAATATTTAATAGAAAAGGGACAATGAATTTAATCAATGTCCCTCTTTCAGAATATTTCTATTAAGCATTGAAACCACCATCAATGGTGATAATAGAGCCCGTAATGTATTGTGCTTCTGCTGAAGTCAGGAAGTTAACCAACGCGGCAATGTCTTGAGGCTGGCCATATTTAGGAATAGCCATCCTGCTTCGAATAAAATCAGCAAAGGGTGCATCGGCTGGATTCATATCTGTATCGACAGGACCAGGTTGAACAAGGTTAACCGTAATTCCTTTCTCCCCCAGGTCTCTCGCCAAGCCTCTGGTGAAACCCTGTAATCCGGATTTGCTGGTTGCATATAAAGTATTTCCTTTGCCCGGAGTGATATCTGCTACGGTGCTACCTATAGTAACAATACGGCCACCCTCTGGAAGATATTGTTGAGCGTATAATGCCGTGTGAAAAGCGCCCTTCAGATTAATATCAATCATCCAGTCAAAGTCCTTTGCGGTTAATGCCGAGAAAGCACTTTCTTTAAATACCCCTGCATTGTTTACAAGGATATCTATAGTTCCATATTGCTTTCCAACTTGTTCTATTGCAGATTTAACCTGTTCTGCATCGGCAACGTTCATTTTGATAGCCATTACGTTCTGGCCTTGTTGAATAAGTTCGTCTACCAGCTTATTTGCTTGTTCTTCAGAAGAACTGTAAGTAAAGATGACGTTGTTACCTCCTTTTGCGAGGGATTTTACTATTGCGGCGCCTATACCTTTACCGCCGCCAGTTATAAAAGCAGTTTTTGTTTTTGAATTATCCATTTCCTTATTGCTAATTGTGATTATTATTATAAACCGTAGATACCGCCAGTTACGGAGATCTTTTCTCCTGTGATCCAGGCTGAGTCATCAGAAGCGAGAAAAAGGGCAACTTTTGATATATCTGCTGGCTGACCGGTACGGCCAAGTGGGGTATTGGCTACTAGTTTTACTTCGGCATCGCTACCAATGAAACCGGCACTTTGTGAACCTTCAGTTTCTACAACACCAGGCAGAAGAGAGTTGATGCGGATGTTTTTTACACCCAGTTCTTTAGACAAAGAAACGGTGATGGCATCGAGCGCTGCTTTGGTTGCAGAATAAACGGCTCCAGTTGCAACAGGTGTTTTACTTACAGCGGAACTGATGTTGATAATATTTCCGCCTTTGTCGCCAAATAATTTTACAGCCTCACGAATTGCAAGTAAAGACCCCAAAACATTAATATTGAACTGTTGAACAATAGCATCTGCAGACAATTGCTCAATTGGGGCATATTGATAAATGCCAGCATTGTTTACCAGTATGTCCAATTTACCAAAAGCTTTCTCTGTTTCCTGGAAAAGCCTGATTACATCAGCTTCTTTGGATACATCACCTTGCACAGCAATGGCTGTGCCGCCGTTATCTATTATCTCTTGTATAACTTTGTCTGCACCTTCTTTACTGGATGCATAATTTACAACAACCTTTGCACCTGCTGCTGCAAAAAATTTGGCTATTGAGGCGCCTATTCCTTTTGATGCCCCTGTTACTACTGCTACTCTATCTTTTAATTTTTCCATTTTTTTATGATTAAATATTGAGCAGCAAAGCTAAGTTACTAAGATATAAATTCGTTACTTTGTATCGAAAAGTAACAGTAACCTTGAGGTAACAACGCAGATTATGGAGTATAAAAATGAGTTTCTAAATGAACATAAAACGGAGATAATGGCTGTTCAGGATTCGATGGACGCACTAAATGGGAAATGGAAAATTGCCATCATCTCTTCGATTTGCTATTATAACAAAAGAAGATTTTCTGATATTTTGAATGACGTAATTGGAATTTCAAATAAAATGTTAAGCAAGGAACTGAAAGAACTGGAGATAAATAAACTGATTGTCCGTACGGTTTTAAACACCCATCCGATAACCGCTCAGTATGAACTGACGGAACACGGCAAAACATTGCAGACTATCATTAATAATCTTAAAGATTGGGGTGTGGAGCACCGGAGGGTAATTAAAGAGTTATAGGGGGTTTCAGCGTCGTGTTGAACCCCATGATCTAAATAAAAGCAGATTTGGCCTTGCAAAAAAGATCTGTGGTATCTTTAATTTTCCGGTAGGTGAGCAACTGGTTTACCCTTCATATTTTCGCTAACTAGGTAGCCAATAAATTTCGAAAAGGGACCAATGTCTCCAGTAACACTAGCAGTTTCCAGGGACTTCATATATTCATCTCTTTTTTCTACCGGAATTACTGTCCATGGATAGCCACCCGAAGCTAGCATCGTATTCATCAGGAACCTGCCTATTCTACCATTGCCATCCATATAGGGATGAATGAAAACGAAAATGTAATGACCTAGCACTGCCCTTACTGCTGGATGCTGTTCCTTCTGAAGTAAATCAAATAACTCTGGCATGGCATCTCGCATGGCCTCTACGCTCAGTGGGACATGCTTTGAAGAACTGATATACACTTGGTGGCTGCGATAACCAGCAAGATCCGAAGCTTTTAGAATTCCAGCTTGTACGCTTGGGTCAAAAAGTTCCCGATACCATTTCTGATGATCTTTATCTGCTTGTAGTCCTGCGTTCTCTCCCTTCAGGATTTTCTCCAGAGACTTTTTTACTTCCTGAAAGGCCTGGAAGTAGCCTCTTGCTGCCATGGCATCTTTCTGTTTGCGGTCTTCGTGGGAGCTATCTTTATCCCATTCGCCACTGCTTACTTTGGCGATGAGTTCCGGTGTGACGCGGTAACGTTCTATTGATAGGGAATGATAGGCATCTGTTAGGTAAACTTCTTCCACAGTTTTAATATAGGTTCCCTGGTCTGCCGGTATACCTGGGGGTTTGGGGAAGTCTTTTAAAATTACTTCAGTCATTTGTTGCCACATCATGCGGATGCGATTAACAAATGGTGAGCGTTCGCGCGGGCTGATCACCACTTGTAGCTTTTCCTGAAAAGGGTCTTCTTCTCTGACGTTATATCCTGCCTGTTTCATGGTATCAATAATCTGGTCGGCAATTCTGTCCCTTCCGATGTTTCGGAATGCGCCAGCTAGCCTACCGCTGATGGTGGAGTGACCATTGTCTAGCAAAATTGGCAATAGTTCTGAGGCATCACTGATAGTGGCTAATCCAACGCGACAATCCAGTGGTTTAGCACGGTACATCCCTTCACTACTGTAAATCAATGCCCCCTGAAGGCTATATAACCGAAGGTCGTTAATGTTGGTAACCATTTCATCTGCGGGAAGTTCTGCCCTGTAGTTAAACAGCGAGGTATTATGCGGTAAGGTAATTGAACGGTTATTTCCATTTGGTGAGCGTAGCTGTAGCTGGGTAGGCACGGTCCAATTACCTGCATGTATCATGAGCGACTGGTCGGCAGAAAGGCACCAGTTTTCTCCATATTTGTGGCGGATAAATTTTGCACAGAATTCCCAATAACAACTGTACCAGGATGTGGTATCACCTGGAGCTTCTGAAGGGTCTGCAGAGACATACCAACCTTTGGATACTTCTTTGATAAATCCATTTTTTAATAAGATTTCACGCTGTGAACGGTTGGGTATTTCGTCAGTATAGAATCCTGCAGATCCTTTATCCTGAAGCTCCTTTAGGGTGACTAATGCTTCTGCAAACTTTTCCTTTGGTGTTGCCATAACTATTTACTTTTTGTATTGATGCTGTTTCAAGGTCACCATGGTAACTCCTCCGATTTTAGCACCATCTATGAGATAAGTTCTTTTTGTGCTGTATCATTTCAGATGAATACAACTAATCTTTTCTATTTCTTGTCGTGTTACTTCTATTTCTTGTCGTGTTACTTCTATTGTTGGTCGTTGTGCTATTATATTGTTTGTTGTTGTGCTATTTCTATTGGTGGTCGTCGTGCTGTTTCTATTGTTTGTTGTTGTGCTTTTTCTATTGTTTGTTGTAGTGGTGTTTCTATTGTTTGTTGTTGTGTTTTTTCTATTGTTTGTTGTTGTGCTATTTCTATTCTTTAATGCAAAAGTATGATTATTAAACCGGCTAACAGGCACCCGTCTAAATTTTTACAGCTATCCAATATAATTTTGATGACCGATGAAAGTTGCATACAGGTAAATTGCAAGAGTTTGATGGTAAGATTTAACGCAACTTCTTGATAAACTAAATCTATTTAGTTAATATTAAGTCTTTTAAGACGTATTTTGTGCTTGCAAAGTTCAATCAGACAGTTTAATTTGCCAGTAATTAATAAGCAATATTAATCTTTAATCCCTAATAAGGAGTAATACAAACGTCGGAGATGCACTTACAAGACAACCCTAATTCTGTTTATAATAGGAAGACAGACCATCATGTTTTCAAGCCCGCAGCTGCGGCACCTACAAGAGAGAAGATCCAGAAAAATATTTATGTGATTATTGCGGTGATAACTATCGTCGGTATAGCTGCATTATATAGCAGGACTACACATTTAGGTTTAGGAATTTTTTACCTCGTTTGGGTTTTCCTGTGCTCAATGGTGATCTACCTTTATTCTAGAAATGTTTACATTATAGAAATTACAATAGATCCTAAGATAGGTATCCTTCATTTTTCTTTTATGAATTACAAAGGGAAGATAGGACATAAAAAGATTGATATTAAACAAGCAAAATACAGCTATAAACCAGCCGGCTCAAATCACAACATTTATGTATTAACCATCCATGACAAAGATACTAAACTGAAAATCCGTGAAACAAAGGCGGAAAGTGAGGACTACACAAATGTGTTTTTTCGAAATCAAATGGATCAGATGAACCAAATCATTCTGCAGGTTAAAGGCGATACAGGTGGTTCTCCAATTGCCGGCAAAAAGGCCGTTTAAATTATAGGGCAATATTGTAACAATTTAACAGCATCGCCTGAAAATGGCTATTCAAAAGTCCTGTGTCCTATTAAGTTTGTATTAATTCTTTTATAATTTTTTCTTTTTTTTAAATAAATAATTCAATTTTTGTAGATTACAGCGTATTAATTATGTACGAGATTATGGTTCAACTTTATTGTTGCCCCATGGTATAATTATTGTTACACTGCTGCTTTAATATTATTTGTTCAATCATTCTATGTCTATTCAAACTCGATATCTTTATTTGCTGAGATATATTTTGCCGGTTACTGATATTCTATTACTAAACATTGTTTACATAATTGCCTATTATTTTACAGCATATATGGGCAAAGAGGTAAACGAAGAATTGCAGCGGCACTACCTGGTGGTTTGTAATTTGATGTGGCTGTTTACCACTGCAGTATATGGCTTGTACTCTGAGTACAATGCCCGGAAACTGGAAAGGATTTACCGTGGTACCTTTAAAAGTTCCATGTTGCATTTTGCCATGTTTACCATCTACCTGCTGTTTGCCAAAGACTTTGAATTTTCTAAAATGTTCCTTATCGCCTTCTACGTATTCCTGGCTATGGCCTTTACGTTAAACCGGTTTATTGGAACGTATATACAATACTTACTCATCAAACGCTTTAATTCTACGCGTAAAGTAGCCGTAATGGGGAATAATGATACGGGATTACGCGTAGCAGCATACCTGCAGAAACAACGCAATATAGATTTTTACGGTTTTGTTGGTGATGATGCCTGCATCTATGGTGATGGCGAAGGACGGATTTCTGCTGATGCCTCTGCGAGACTGCAACAAGCCGCCCTATATGGGGTAAAAGACCTCTATGTTTCTGTCTCACCTTCAAGAATGGGCGAAATTGGCCCGCTGGTTATGGAAGCAGATAAGCAATTATTGCGTCTTAAATTTATACCAGATTTGGCCGGTGCGCTTTCTGCACCGTATAGAATAAGCTACATGGGGGGAGAATTCCCCATAATTACCCTCCGTCATGAACCGTTAGAAGCAATGGCTAATCGTTCTAAGAAAAGAGCGTTCGATCTGGTTTTTAGTGGCTTGGTTATTGTATTTGTACTGAGCTGGCTGTACCCATTGATCGGATTATTGATTAAATTGCAGAGTAAAGGCCCCGTATTGTTTAAACAACAGCGTACCGGGATTAACGACCAGCCCTTTTGGTGTTATAAGTTCCGCAGTATGCGGATGAACGATGACAGCGATAAAAAGCAAGCCACCAAAGGAGATGATAGAATTACCCCGATAGGTCGCTTTTTACGTAAAAGCAGCCTTGACGAAATGCCACAGTTCTTTAACGTTTTTCGCGGTGAGATGAGCGTTGTGGGGCCAAGGCCACACATGTTGCGTCACACGGAAGAATATAAAATGATTATAGGCCAATATATGGTGCGCCAGTTTGTAAAACCTGGCATCACCGGATGGGCACAGGTAAACGGCTACCGGGGTGAAACTAAAGATGATTCTGCAATGGAAAAAAGGGTTGAGTACGATATATGGTACCTGGAACATTGGAGCAGTATGCTGGATGTGAGGATTATTTTCCTGACCGTAATCAACGCCATCCGTGGTGAAGAAAACGCATATTAGATAAAAGGGTACAGTTAAGCGAACACACAATAGTTTATACCTATTACCGCTTGACCTATGAAAAAAAATTGTTACTATGCAATCGCTATGTTTATGGCCCTTGGTTTTAAAGCCAATGCGCAAAAGCTCACTACGGTTTCGGCCACTGTGGGTACGCAAGGTTTCGGCCTGGACGTAAAACACTCCCCAACACCAGAATACGGCCTTCGCGCTGGTTTTAGTATCCTCCCTATTAGTGTTGGTTTCGGTTTTACCGCACAATCTACACCGTCTGATGTAGATGTTGACGCCGATCTTCAAAATGCCCACTTAATGTTTGACTGGCATCCTTTTGCTAAAGCTGACGGTTTCCGTAAGTTTATGGTAAGTGGCGGTGCAGGTTATTTCTGGAAAAGCAGGGGTACCGCTGTAATTACGCCAAATGAAACTTATAGTTATGGTGACATTATTATTCCGCCTGGCGAAGCCGGTAATTTAACGGGAACTATCAAATGGGCTAAACTTGCCCCGTACGCGGGTATAGGTTTTGAAAGTGCCATTCCTAAAAGTAATTTCAACGTGAATTTTACCCTGGGAGCCTATTATATGGGCAGGCCAGAAACATCGTTGAAGGGATCGGGATTGGTTTCTGTAGATGAAGCAAATGAAAGACAGCTAAGCGAAAACCTGAAAGACTACCGCTTTTTGCCTGTGATACAATTGGGAATAAATTATACACTCTAAACTAAGAAAACATGAACAGATACTTACTTATACTACTGTGCACGGTGTTCTTAGGAGCAGGTTGTACAAACCCGGTTGACGATATCAGTATAGACATCAACGGAAAATTTATCAATTATAAAGCGACGATTATTTTGACCGATCCAACGGGGGCAAATATTCCATCGACATTGTCAGTAAAAATTACAGGGGCAGACTCTTCGGAGATTTACGATTATGCGGGCCTGAAAAATATTAGTGTGCTAAATGGTATTATTACTTTGGGTGTGCATCCAAGTGATGAACCTACGAGTAGCGATCCTGTAGATTTTAACGTGGTGATATCAGGTGCAAACTATGGCACTAAGGTTATCCCGGTGAGAATTGTTGAAGGTCAGTTTCAGCAGCTGATGAACGTTTCTGTAATTAACACGGCCAGGCCGCCTACAACAGTATCATTGGCTACACGCTCAACGGTATTAAGAACAGGTTTGATGCCTGCTGCGGATGAATTGTTTACAAATTTAACTGCAATGGTGCCAACCCGCTCTACCGTAACACTGGCTTCGGGCACAGGTTTTAAAGGTGCCGGTGGTACTACGCTTACGGCGGGGCCAATGGTAGAAACGCTGGTGCATTACAATACTACGAGTACAGATTTTGTATCGCTGTTTCCGGGTGCTACGTATAGCAGTGAACTGATTAAAGGAAAGAGCGGAACGGTAACCGCAGGTTTTATGTACCCTGCAGCCTATACTACGGTAACTATGGCCGCAGCGGGACAAGATGTGATTGAAACAACCCAGCCATTTAATGTGAGCATACAAATAAACCCGGCTTACAAAATGCAATCAAACCAGCAAACTGTTGGACTGGGATCTGTGATGCAGATTTATAGTTATGATGACAAAACTGACCATTGGACCTACAGAACGGAAGCGCCGGTAGTAACGGATAAGTATGGTAAACTGGCGGTGAACTTTACATCGTCAATCCCTGAAGATTATTTTGTGGGTGATGTAAGCACCTCTGTTGCCTGTACCAACCCTATGCTGAAGTTTTCTGCCCCTTGGTTGAGTGAAGGTACTTTACCGGTAAATATTGAAATATGGTCTGCTGATGCGGTAACTAAATATGCCAACAATGCCTTGCAGTTACATAACGGCAGCACGGAAACGGTTGCTGGCCTGCCTGCTACAGCGGTGGCATTTAAGGTAATATCTACCAGTACAAATGAAGTATTGGCAAGCGGATCTATCGCTAACCCATGTTCTGGAGAGCAGGTGAACATTACGCTGGCGCAGCCCGCAGTGGCTACTGACTTGGTAACGCTTTCACTGGCGGTAAACTGTCCTGGTAAGGGTAATATTACGCCGCCAAGTTTTGATATGTTTTACAGGGTATCTGGTTCTAACACCAGTTATAAATTGCTGGGAACGGTTGACGGTGGTAAACTAACTACTACGGCACTTAAAATTGGAAGCAATTATGATTTTAGGGCAAACTTTGGTACGGATACGAAAACTGTAAACAACAGGCAGATTACGCAGGCTGACGCTGGAGGAACTGGACAAGCATTATCTATATCGGCCTGTGGTATAAATTAATAATAGTTTAGTATTTTTAGAACGAAATGGTGTAAAATCCGTTAGTACTTGAAATTTAAAATAACAAAATATAATAATCTGATAGCTTTATGTCTGAAATGAAACCCTCTTTAGTAATCCTTGCCGCTGGTATGGCGAGCCGTTATGGCGGAAACAAACAAACTGAATCTTTTGGCCCCTCTGGCGAAACCATCATGGAATATTCTATCTATGATGCAATTAAAGCCGGTTTTGGAAAAGTTATCTTTATTATCCGCGAAGAATTTGCGGAATCTTTTAAAGCTGTAATTGAGCCTAAACTGTCAGGCAAAATTGCTACGGAATACGTTTACCAGAGCCTGGAAAGTTTTAGCGGCGGTCGCCCTACGCCTGAAGGCCGAACTAAACCATTTGGTACCATGCACGCGTTGTTATGCTGCAAGGATGTGCTTGATGCGCCTTTTGCGGTAATTAACGCAGATGATTTTTATGGTTTTGATGCTTTTAAACAAGCGTATGACTACCTGGTTGGTGGTATTGAAGATGGTAAATATGCCTGCATAGGTTATGAGCTGAAAAATACATTGAGCGACAACGGTTCTGTAACCCGCGGAGAAATCAATGTAGATGGAGAGCAAAACATTGTAAGTATTACTGAGCGTAAAGAAATTTATAAAAAAGATGGCCGCGCCTTTACTCCGGATGGGATAACTGACGTAGAATTACCACTAGATACAAAGGTAAGTATGAACTTTTTCTGCTTTACGCCTGCGTTTGTAAACTGGTCTGAAGAGGAATACTATAAATTCCGCGATGCCAACGAAACGGAACTGAAAGCTGAGTTCCTGATTCCTGAAGTTGCAGACATCCTGATTAAAGCAGGTGAAGGTGTAGTAAAAATGATTCCTACTGAAGCTGTTTGGTTTGGTGTTACTTTTAAAGAAGATGCCCCTGTGGTAAAAGCACAACTGCAAAAGTTGATCGATACAAACGTATATCCTGAAAACCTTTGGGTTTAAGGAGCACGTTTATGTAATGGCGATTGGCAGCCCTGAAAAAAAACGGCGGACCGTAATGGTCCGCCGTTTCAGTTTTTAGTTTATTTTAGCGAAAGCGAAATGTTTTCTTTGGTAGAATAATGCGCTTTTGTTTGTTCTGGTGCCAACCGTAACTTGTGTATATTTTATGCTGTTGTACTTATCTTAATCCAAACCTTGCAAGTATGATGGCCAATGCCCCGGTCATAAATTGCATAAAGAACTTAAAATCATAAATAGGCTTAAAGCTCTTGCCCGAAAACTCAAAATGGTGCTCTGCCCAATCGCCTATCTGGCTTAACAATTCTTCGTCTTTGATCTCGTGCGAATACCATTTAATTTCCCCGTTTTTTCTAACAGGTTGTATATGACCTAAAAAGGCATGTTTGAGGTATACTGTAAACAGTGAATTGTCTTCGTATACTGGTTCGATTTCTAATTTTCCGATATAATGCTGACACATTACCTCTATTTCTATTACTTTCATCTTCGTTGTTCAGGCTATAATTGGTTAGTATATAAACGTGTTTCCGGTTAAGTTGGTTTTGGTTATTTGTTCTATTACAACTTAAGAGCCATGTTTATGTTTTATGCTTATAATGAGTAAGTTGGCCTAATTTCAATGTTTTTGACGGTCGGCGTTTGGTAAGGTATGTTTTGTGTAGATACATTTTGTTGATAATTGGGTAACAATCGCCTCACGTAACCATAATATTACCCGCATATGGGCAATTCATCAGGGTTGCCAAACCATCGCAAATGCCAGTTCTTTTTGAAGATTTGTAAGCCCTTAAGAGCAGATTACGAGAATAAATGTGGGAAGGATTTTTTGCCTAAGGAAACAGCTACACCCCATAGTGTTATGCGATGATACTAAGCCGTTTAAAATAAATACAGGGTGTAGATTTGAATGCGCTAAGTATTTAACCGCTGCATTGGCAACTACTTTGCCTTGACCCAAAGGCTTAAAGTTTGACCCGGACTGTAGTGAACAGATTTGTAGGACGGAGGGATATAATTGTCTGGACAGTGGTAAGTGGCGAGCCTGGTGCCCACCGGTTTGTCTTCTAGCAGCTGGTAAAACTGCGCCAGGTATTCTTCGTAAATTTGTGCAGAAGTGGGGATCAGGTTATCTATAGGCTTATGGTGCACTATGTTTTCGCTAAAGGAATTGTAAAAGTAGAAATGGTCGAACTGGTCCATGTCAAGCTCGTTAAAGTTCGCATAAAAGAATTTAGCATTAACAGTATTTGTTGCATTTTGGGCAAAAATTGCCTCATCTACCAGTGCTTTTCGCTGTTCTACACCGTAAAAATACGAGTCGGGAAAATAATGCGCCGCGGCAATACAGAACTTGCCAACGCCAGAGCCAATGTCAAGTATATGTTGTCCTGGTATAGCTGCAAGGTGTGCAGCGGCCCTTTTAGCAACTTCAAGGGGTGTCCAGTGCATAGATGATAACTGTTGTGCACGGAGAGAATACAGTTTATCAAAGGCTGTATCGCTTGAAAAAAGTTCTTTGGCATTGATATCAGTTGGCATAGTACAAAGTTGGAGTAACTTTTGCTAAATTAGTACTAAAGAATCAATATAAACCTATGAAGATAAGCAAGCGTATAAATACGGGGATTTGCGGACTCCCATCCGCAGGATTGTACTCTATTGATAGTTTGAGCTAATACTATGTCTTCATTTAAAAAATATTGGTGGAGGCTGAAAAGCATCATTGAGATGGCTGTCCTTATGAAGGCCGATCCCACTGAAGACGACCGTGTATTCTGGAGAAAAAAACTCTTCACGAATATGATAACTTACGGTTTTGCCGTTAGTATAATTGCTTTTGTATCCTCCATGACTTTTGGTATTTATGCCGGAAGTATGTTAGTTCAATGGTTAAACATTGGTTTTGGGATTGCTTTGCTTTATGTTATCTTCAATAAAAAAATTATGATTCAGACCAGAAAGGTTATTGCACTAGTACTGCTGTACATTTTGGCAATTATTTACATTGCAGTACTTGGCTCGGATGGTCCGGGCGTGTTATACCTTATCATCATCACCATTTTCTGTGCGATGATTTTCCCCAGACCAGTGGCCTATTATCTGGTTGGCCTAAACGTTTTGATTTGCGCTGCTTTCGGCGCCGTAATCAAGTACAAATTATTTGATAGTCCGCTGCTTGACAGCTATGATCTTCCGCTATGGGCGTCTTACTCTGGTAACCTTATTTTTGTAAGTTTGATTAGTGTGATGCTGGTGAGTAAAGTGCTCAACGGCCTGGAAATGACCATTGAAAAGGAAGCTACACTGGTATCTAAACTGGATGCTTCTGAAAAATACTACCGCACAACTTTTGAGGCCAACCCGGTTCCCATGTATGTTTTTGACATGGAAAACGGCAGGTTCCTGCATGTAAATGATGCGGCGATTGCAAAGTACGGCTACACGAGGAAAGAGTTTTTGCAGATGAACATCAACGATATCCGTCCCAGAACGGAAATCAGCAAAATACTTGACCTCAACAGCATGATCAGGAGCAGGGATTACTCTGGTGTACTGATCCATACGACAAAAAACGGTGAAGCTTTTCCGGTAGAAATTGAAACAAACATCATCATGTTTGAAGAACGTGAAGCGAGACTCGTACTGGCTACTGACGTTTCTGAAAGGATTAGTTATATCAAGGAGATTGAACGCCAAAATAAAGACCTGAAAGAAATTGCCTGGATACAAAGCCATATGGTGCGCGCTCCTTTAGCCAACATCATGAGCCTGACAGAGTTTCTGATTAAATACCCTGGAGAGGATACTGCGGAAACACTTACGTTTTTGAAAGACTCTTCACAAAAACTGAATGTGGCAATTAAATCTATTGTAGGACAAGCCGATGGCTCTGGTTTAGCTGGTGATTAATGAAGAAAATAGCTTATTTGATTGATGACGACGATATCTACGCCTTCCTGGTAAAAAAGACCCTGGGCAGAATGATGCCAGATCTTGAAGTAGAAGTTTACACGGACGGCCTGCAAGCGATTACCCACCTGAAAGCAATTAAAGGTAAGCTTGACCAGTTACCGGACATGATTATGCTTGACTTGAACATGCCTGTAATGGATGGCTGGGAGTTTCTTGACGAGTATGACCCCATGCGTACGTCACTAGGCAAAGAGAACCTGTTATATGTGGTTTCTTCTTCGGTTACACCACATGAGATTGAACGCTCTAAAAACATCGGTTCTGTAATTGAATTTATCACGAAGCCCATTTCAAGGGAGAAGTTTACGGAGCTGCTGGAGCGGTTGTAAGTAGGCTGTCACAATAATGTTCAACACGTATTGCATTTGCCAGGGTTACCAGACTCAAGATTGAAGAAATAGCGAGGCTGTGAAAATATTTTGTCATTTTTAATGATTGCCGTGTAGCTTTATGAAGCGAGCTCTTACTCCTGTAGGAGCTGTCAAACATGCTATCTTTCGCTTAATATTCAATAAAACTAGGATTGTGAAATGACTGATAAAATATTAGAGCATTCTTAAATAATTTCTTAATAAATTTTTAAAAGATTTGTTTTTGTGTAAAAAAACAAATAATATTTAATACCGATACATTTATTTGTGGTTTCCTTTAAAAATTCTGATATTTAAATAGCTGCATGGTTTTAGCATTTGCGCTCGAACCCTGGTGATATACACGGGATTAGCTAAATCAAATATAAACTATCATGAATGGTCTGCACAACTACAAGTTATCTTTAAAATGGGATGGAAATAAAGGTAGCGGCACCTCTGACTATAAAGCTTATGGCAGAGATTACTCCATAAATATTGATTACAAAAAGAAGCTTAACGGCTCTTCAGACCCCACGTTCTGGGGTGATAAGACGAAATACAATCCAGAAGACATGTTGCTTGCCGCTTTAAGCTCTTGCCATATGTTATCATTTTTGCATGTTTGTACGGTAGGTGGGGTTGTAGTATTAGAGTATATTGACCATGCAGTAGGCAAAATGGAAACCACTCCAGACGGTGCAGGACTGTTCCTCAGTGTTACACTTAATCCGATTGTGACGGTATCAGATCCTTCTATGATTGAAAAAGCAAACCGCCTTCACAAGAAGGCCATTGAGCTATGTTTCATTGCAAATTCCGTAAGTTTCCCTATTTATCATAAACCTGTTGCAAAAGCTGTTATTGCACAACAGGGCGTTTCTTCAATCTTATAGATGATCCTTCCATCCAAAAGTTAGGACATTAGTAAAATGTCTCAATATTTAGGAGTTTAACGCGTGTTTGTTACTTTTGTATCCATTGATTAACTTACAATTGGAGCTTTATGAACGGACTACATCATTATAAATTAGCATTAAAATGGAATGGTAATAAGGGTGCAGGTACAGCTGACTATAAAGCATATGGCAGGGAGTATTCGGTAGAGATAGATAACAAGGAAATTTTGCATGGTTCTTCTGATCCCACATTTAGAGGCGATAAAACAAAACACAATCCTGAAGATATGCTTGTTACGGCGCTCAGCTCATGCCATATGTTGTCTTACCTGCACGTATGTACCCGTGGAGGAGTAATTGTTGTAGATTACGTTGACAATGCAACAGGCCTAATGGAAACTACTGCTGATGGTGCAGGTCGCTTTCTCGAAGTTACGCTAAATCCGGTTGTAACTGTTGCTGATCCGTCGATGATAGAAAAAGCCAATGAGTTCCATAAGAAGGCGAATGAGCTTTGCTTTATTGCCAACTCTGTTAATTTTCCTGTTTACCACAAACCGGTTGTCGAAGCTGTGACAGTGAAAGAAGGTTGATGACTATTGAACATTATGTTGAACGTGCATAAAACGATGGCGCACTTTATAATAAAGTAAATTCGTCACCTCTCTATTAAGTTTGTCGGACCATAAATGGTCAATCACGAAATGTGTATCTTGATAGCACAATCCGGGTTAGTGCTTCAATAAATAAAGTTTTCCATTTAACTAAACTCTATTCCTTTTTTGTTCATTCTTGCGCGGAGTGAATGAACGGAATGAATGCCCCTGATCTTTAGTCTTATCCTTAATTTTGGTCATTGTTAATTCGATTGACACGTAAAGGAGACAGATTTTATGATCAAAGTTGGAATAATTGATGTGAATGCTCAGAGCAGGAACATGTTGAGTATGATGCTAACCCATCAGGGTATGTTTAATCTTAAAGTAACCCTTGATGTGTCTTGTACCGCTGAATGTAAAAGATTATCGGTTTTTCAGGAACCGAATGTAATCCTATTGGATATTGAACAAGCCGGTGTAGACGCCGTTGTGCAACTTTACCAAAAATACCCTCACACTAATGTTGTGGTGTATAGCAACGTTCAAGACCGTACAAATGTGCTGGCGGCCGTTAAAGCGGGTGCAGTAGGTTATTTGACTAAAGACACTTGCATTAATGAGGTGATCAACACGGTGGTGACTACTCATCAGGGAGGATCTGTATTTAGTCCCTCGATCTCAAGAAACGTTATTCAGCATGTGCAGCAAACGGTAGATTATCAGGATAACCTGAGTTTGCGCGAACGCCAGATTGTAGACGGCTTAAAGAACGGTTTGAGTTATAAACTGATTGGTTATAAATATGGGATTTCTTTGGATACTGTTCGTCAGTATATCAAACGGACTTATAAAAAGTTAAATATCAATAGTAAAGGTGAGCTGCTTGCCCAGTACCGATAGCTTTTGAAACAAAAATTATAGACCCCCGCAAACCTGTTAATCCTACGCTATTTGAAGCTAATCTACCCTTGGTGATGTACTACTACCGCTATTTGAAGCTGTTTTGTCTGCTTCTTTGCTCACAGTTTGCCATTTTTACAGCATCTGGACAAGTGAAGTATGCCTTTGTACGTGATACGGTACAGGTTAAAGGTGGCGAAACTTTTTCGGCAATGCTGCAGGTAGATAATGCATACAACTTTCCGGTAACGCTAAAACAAGATACAAAAAATGAGTTGGTTAGAGGTCTGATCTCCCTGCCTGACAGCCTTGTGCTGAAGGCAGGCGAGAGCAGGAAGTACCCGCTGAAATATATCGCCGACAGGCAAACTATCAATACCAATTTACAAGAATTCAAAGTAAGGTTAGTCTCTGCTAATCCACTTGTAAAATTGCAGCCCTTTGCCCGTTTCCGTACGATATTGGCAGATGCGAAAGGATTGACCATCACTACTGAAAGCGACGAGATTTACCTTAGTCAGCTGAGTAACCAGGTACAGATAATGTTACGCTGTGTAAATAACGGCTTTGTGCCTTTAACATTTAGGTTGCTGCTTACAGGTATACCAGACGGATTGGAGTTTACAGGGCAGATCAGCAATTTCACGCTGCCGCCGGGTGCACAACAGATGCTGCCTTTTTTGGCCCGTAACAAAGGAGGCGTGCGCGTGCAACCTGATTTTACGGTTACCATACAGGCACTGGACGACGCAAACCATGAACTGGCAGCGAAAATGATCCGCATAGTAAACGTAACCAGTGCTGGAAGAATAGGACAGGGCAATGATCAGTTTGCCGGTAACCTGCCCAATTCTGTTGCCCTTCGTTATGCAAACCTGAACAGCGATTATTCGTTCTTACAGCTATTAGGTAATGGTAAAATGAATACTGCTGAGGGCAACACGCTGAGTTATCAGCTAAATGTAGACCGCTACCAGCAAGGTGGCTTCAATTGGTTGAACATATATAATTCTTACCTGGCCTACAATACAAAAAACTGGGAACTGAAGGCTGGTAACATTTATGAAAACATGGATTTTCAGTTAAGTGGCAGAGGCGTTAAGGTTGCTGGTAAACTGAGCGCGGAGGAAACAATTTCTGTGTATGGATTAGAAAATAATTTTATGCTGTATGCGCAGGGAAGTAAAATTATACCAGGCGCAAGGATAGCTGCAATAGAATATAAGCTGACTAAACCAGGTGTTGGTGATACAAAGTTAACATATATGCACCGCCGCGACCGCTATACTGAACTGGACGCTGACCAGTGGAATGCAAACACAGGTTTCAGATTTAATGAGGAACACCTGTTGCTGCTTGAAGGGGGCTATTCTATTGAAAAACCTTATGTCGGATCGGCAGAAAGTAAGCAGGCAGTATCTGCAGGGCTAAATTATACCTATAGTAGTGAGAACTTCAAAATTTATAGTAGTACACACTATACAAGCCCTTATTTCACAGGTCTGCGTAGGGGACAGTTTATTATAGATCAACGCCTGGTTAAGCCAGTAACGGAACACAGCACGCTGAATGCCCACACAAATATACAAGTGAACAAACCAAGGTTCCAGGACACGCGCAACCTACTCAACTATGGCGTGAACGGTAATTCGCTGTATAATTACGGAATGGATTACACTGCAACAATGGGTAAATTTTATATGCAGGTTGGGCCATATTATTTGGGTCAACGCCTGGTTACACAAGGCTTCTCAGCTTTTACGCCGATGGCGATAAACTGGAAATCTGCATCGGCAAGATTATTGGCCAATGTGGGCTACAATGGCAGGCTGCAGAGTTTTTCGGCCTCTGCTGATTATGGGTATACGTATGTAAATAGCTCTGAGCGACCACCTGCACCTTATCAGTCGTTAAAAGTAAATACTAATTATACATTTGCATTTTTCTCGCTAACCGGTTACTTGCAGCTAAATCCTTTTTATCTGACTGATGTACTTTCAGCCAGGGGCGACAATCATTACACTGTATATTCACTAGGCCCTAATGTCCATTTTTCTGCATTTAAGCGCAAACTTACCGCGCAAGCTGGCGGAACTTATAATTATTACGGTTTTACTAAAACGAATAACTACATGGCGAATGGAAGCATGCGGTATTTGCTGAAAGGGCATTGGTCGTTCACTGCAGATATTCAGTACACAGTGGTGAAACAAACACAGCTTTATTTTCCAGATGGCAGCAATAATCAGCTTACGCCGGGTTACATTGAAGATTTGCCACTCTCCCTTCAAAATCAATATTCAGGCAACCGGTACACCTATGAAAACAGGCAATTGCGCTTGGGTATAGAAAAACAATTTGGCAGGAACGGTAACGGCGGGAATAAAAAGCTGGGGCTTACCTACTATCAGGATGAGAACAATAATGGTAAACGTGACGGAGGGGAACTTCCTGTTACTGACATATTGGTTAAAATAAAAAACGATGTTGCTATTACAAATGCAAAGGGCGAAGTCATATTCAAAAACATGGATAAGGAAGCATACACTGTTTCTGTAACGAATACTAAAGGCTGGAGCCTGCAGGAGCCAACGGAAGTATTTTTAGATAAAAGTAAAGACCTTGAAATACCATTGGTAAAAACGCAGGCACTTAATGGTTTGCTGAAAGTGAAAGCCACGCAATACCTAAAATCGAAACCCGAGCTGGCAGGAATACGTGTGAAAGCGATAGACCAGAACGGACGTGTGCACCAAACGCTCACAAATGACGACGGAGGCTTTTGCCTGTATCTGCCAAGAAACAAATACACTGTATCTGTAGAAACGGAAGGAATGCCCTTCTCCATTGAAAATGGCGCGGAGCAAGTGTCTCTTGAAGGAAAACCACTGGATCTGCTTACTTTTATTTACAAAGACGAGCACAGGAAAGTTGGGGTTACCAGGTTCTAACGCTGTTAGCGGATTCTACAATCTTACGAAATGTATTAAGGAGCTGTAAGCGTGAAGGTAACGTTGGTGGTGTAAAGTCCGGCAGGTTTATTGAGCAATGCGGTAGTTGGTGGAATACGGTATTGGAGCGAAATGTTGCGGTCAATTACTGGTGCGGTACCATTAACTAAACGTTGAAGGCTATTGCTTAAAGTAACTACGTTGACCCCAGTTTGCGAGGCCGTGCCTTCTATGATCATGATGCCAGCAGGAATGGTATTAACGCCCGACTTAAAATCGCCGTCTGTTTTTACGTCTACTGTATAGGGTACGGTACTGCTGAGTACCATGGGTGCAGACATTGCAGTTGTTAAACCTTGTTTATAGGTCGCTGTACTATTATAGGTAAAGACGATGGGAGTGGTAGGCACAGAAATTTCTGACATTTTGGATACTACCACTTGCAGTGAACTTGTCATTGCGGTAGTTAGGGTAGCACCTTGCACATAGGAATCGGCAATTTTGGATAATGTATAGGTTAAAGGCAATGTATAAGTGCCTGCGCCTGCAAAACTTGCTTTTAATACATCTGCCTTAATGCCAAGTTTGGTGTTTACGGTTTGTTTGTTGCCCATTATAAGCGGTACGCCTGCAGTGTTGCTGATAAGTTTATTACCACTGGATAATAAGGTTACTTCGCCCGCGGCGGGAGTGCCGGTTATTTCTGTCGTGACCATACTGCCGTTGTTGGAAGGCAATGGGCTAAAGGCTTGTGTGGGTACATAGGTAAAGGGATTTCCACCTGTTGCGCGCAGGCTGACAGTTGCCGGAACTGTTCCAAAATAGTCAAAACTGGTGGATACGGTTCTTCCGCCGCCGGTTCTGAAATAACTGAAATTGTTGATGGTCAAAGTATTTACAGCTGGGATTGCCTGATTAACCCGCAGATAGGTGGGTACAACAATTGATACGGTAGATACGTTGGCTATCATGCCATTAAAAATGATGGGGGTGGAATATGTACCGGCCGACCATATAGTAGTATTGGTGGTGACTTTGTACTGGGTAGATACATTTTGTGTACTGAGGGCAATCTGTAGCAGGGCGGCATACAGCGCTTGTTGAGAGGTTGACAGGTCTCGGGGCGAGCTGCCCGAAAGCAACGTAATGGCCGACCCACCTATTGTTTTTATTTCGAGGTTGATAATACTGGCGTTGACATCGCTGGTACTGATAAGTGGTGTTAATGACGTGAGTTTAGTGTTGCCTGATTTTACGCCAATATTGTACAATAACCTGATGCCCAATACGAGCGCCGGATCGGCGTCGCCATTGGCTATCAAATTTATTAAAGAGGTGCCTTCCACATTAGCCTCTGCAAGCGTTAAGGTCTGTGCAGTGGCATGGGTAAGAAACAAACTGCAGATGGCAGCACTAAGGGCGGTATATAATCTCTTTTTCAGCAACTTTTAAGTCGTAATCGGGTCCGGCATCTAATAGGGCGACAGCTAAAAATTTGCCCTTGAGGCTTATGGGAAGGTTAAAAATTACCCATTGTGTTCTTTCAGGTAAGATGGCCAGGGTGACAGCATCTACCTTTATTTCTTCGCCGGTGTCTTTGTTGGTGAGTTCCATGCGGACAAAACCATCCTTGTTTACCTTACCTGTGTTTTGTATTTTGAGGGCTACCTGTCTGGTTTTGGTTGGCGTTTCCTGTATACCGCGGTCTTCAAACGCCAAAAAGTTAAGCTCTCCTTGTGACAATCCGGGTGGGGTATAGTAAACTTGTATGCCCACCTCAATCAGTACATTTACACCTAGCCTGGTTACATTATCCTTTTTTGGCAGTTGCTCTTTTACCTGTTTAAAAAAGACCATACTGTGTGTTAATGTTGTTGCGTTGGAAGGGATGGTCATGGACAGGATAAGCTGGTGGCTTTGCCCTGGTTGTATGGTTACACTATTGGATGACATGGTGAGCCAGCTGGCATTAGATGCCGGCCTGGTATTTCTGGGGTAATAAACTTTTACCCCCACTGAATCCCGGTCCCAATCTTGTATGTTGGAACTGAAAGTAAGCGGCACTGTAGAGGAGTTGGTGAAATTTACAGCCTGCGTGACAGTTTGGCCAGGATTGCCTGTAAGCGATATCCGCGATGGCGCAACTGAAAAACCTTGCCCCAAGGCTTTGTGTTGCAGCGATAGGACAAGGTTAAAAAAAAATAGAAGGGACAATATTTTCATCAGAACTTATTGCATTTAAAGGTTATGAAGCTATCATAAGCATATTTATTACTTTTGGTAAGCGGTATGCTTATGATGCTTTCATTAAAGAACTTATTGGGCAGTTATAGTGTACGTTAGGTTTGTAGTATAATCGCCAGCGGCTTTATTTAACAAAGAAAGGCCACTTGGGATGGTGTAACGGGTACTGTATAATGTACCTAAGGCTGGCACACCGTCGGTAGCTAATACAAGTGGTGTTTGTTCTGTATCCGAAAGAGGGGCAGCGGCAGCAAAAGTTGCGGCAGCAGTAGGCAGTGTAGTACCAGTTACTGATACCCTAAGGATGCTAAGTTTAATATCCTCAGTATTAGCAGGTACGTCTGTCCACTGGGCTTCGGCTCTTACACTGATACTGTAAGCTTTAGTGCTGGTAATTGAGAACTGATCGGCAACATTTACTGTTTTTGAAGAGTTGTAATCGGCAGCATCGTCATAGGTAAAAAGGACTTCAGAGCTATTTAGCAGGTTGATAGCAAAAACGTCTGAAAGTGCAATTCTAACAGGTACATTTGGAGTAGTGGCGACGTCCTGTGCGTTCGCTTTGAAGTTGATTAAAGTAAGGACTGCCAGAACAGCGGTAACAAGTAGTAAGTTTTTTTTCATAATGATGTGATTTTCTATATCACAAAACTATAAACAAAAATGAGGTAAACCGCTTTAGTTAAGACACATAATGATGTTACACGATAGGATTATTCTTGATCGTGATGGTGAAAGTTGAGCCCTTGTCTACGGCACTTTTTACAGTAATATCACCTCCTAATGAGTTGATTTGTGTTTTTGTGATGAACAAGCCTACACCGCTTCCGTTAACGTGGCTATGGAAACGTTCGTTCAATCCGAATATTCGGTCTTTGTGTTTGAGCAGATCTATGCCCATCCCGTTATCCATGAATGTCAGGATAATGTTACCACTTTCATCCAGCCTTGTTTGCACTTCAATTTTTAATGGTCGGTTCTCGGCACAGTATTTCACAGAATTGGACATTAAATTCATCAGCACACTTTCAAGATAGCTCTTGTTAAAAGGAACCATTTGCTGCTGAAAATCTGTGTGTATGTAAATCCCCATAGTGTGGATTTGTTTGGTGAACGAATTGCATACCTTTTTGAAAGTCGCAGTGATATCTACCTCTTCAATTGGAATATGCTTTTTGCTTTTCAAACTCAGCATCTGTGTAAGATCGTAGATGGTTTCGTTTAGTTTCTGTGCTGAATCACGAAACATATCGACGATCTTTTTATTGTACTCGTCTAAAAGTTCATAATTTAAAATATCTATCAATCCTATCAGGTTAGATAAAGGAGCCCTAAGATTGTGCGAAGTGATATACGCAAACTGACTTAAGTCCTGATTTCTTGAAGTAAGATCTTCAATTAACTGGTCTCTCTCTTCCTCGGCTTTATTACGGGCAATATATTCCCTGAAATTGGCAGCAAGTGCGCCGATATCCGAGTTCTTGATCATATTATTGTTGAGTTGGTTTGACATGTAGTTTTCTTTCGTAGGTCTGTTGTGCCTATTAAGGCAAACACCTTGCCACATAAAATGCACAAGTGTCTTCGCATTGTTAATGCTTACATCTTCAGGTTGTTAATACGTTTTACTGACCAGGATCAAGCAGTTGGTTAACGAGTTGCGCCTGCTCAGGGGTATTTGCTGTGATGCTCAATATATACTCGTCCCTTGAACCATCTCCAATAAATTCTGTATTGGTATTGCCTTGTAAATCTGTTACGCTGTTGAGGGGATTGTACGGGGTTACTTTAAGGTCTTTTTCTGTAAAACCGTTCTCGATCAGCATTACAAACGCATTTTCTGCCTCATTCTCTTCCTGATAGATTCTGGTAATTATCTGGAAGGGGATGTGCGCTTCGTAACTGCCTGTTTGCCGTCTGGCGTAGAGATTGGATTCGTCAAAATCTTTGTGCCCGTATAATTCGGAGTCGGTAGAGACCTGAACATTTCCTTTTTCATATGCAGGGAGCACCATCAGCTGTGCTGCGGTAATGTTGGGCAGAATGACTACATCATGGACAGCATCAAGCTCGGCTACGCCGATAGGGATCAGTACTTCACGTTCGTCCATTTCCCAAACATTGTTTGCCAGGTTGAGCACAATGTACCGCACCTTCTGCTCATCCTGGTCAAAGAGCAATTCTTTTACAGTGCCAATATGCTGGCCTGCTGAGTTAAGTACCTTCCAGTTAATAATATCTGGCTGCCCGTCTTTTATCTCGTAATCACTAGAACTGAGTTCTTTTAAATTTTTAACCTGATGTTGGTTCTCTTTCTGTTCCATGGGTGCTTAATAAATAATTTTGTCGCTCAGAAAATAAAATAGGGTAAGCCCGAGTGCAATTATGGTGATGAGCCAGCTAAACCAGCCTTTATATTTTTTGGGTTGAACTTCTAATTGTGCCATATCTATTGATGTTTAAATAGTATGTGGTTAACAATTGTTACTGGGTTATGTTTCGCTGTTTGTGATTTTGTTACTGTTAGTCAGTTAATTGCGTTGGGCAAATTCTTCCAGTAATTGGGCCGCCTGGTGGTTTCCCTGTTGTATTGCAAGGTCCAGGGCAGTAAGTCCCCGAAATTCTGTGATCTCTGGATCTGCACCTTTGTCAAGCATAATTTGAACCAGGTCATTCCTGCCAAACATGGTAGCAAACATTAATGCGGTGCCCCCGTTGCCGTGCTGCATGTTAAGATCGGCACCACTTTCTATCAATAAATCTGCAATTTCTGGATAGCCTTTAAAGCAAACGCCCATGAGTGCGGTATTGCCGCCAATATCTGCAGCATTGACATCGGCCCCTGACTCAATTAGTAATTTTGCCGCTTCTATCTGGCGGTTGTAACAGGCAATGATAAGGGGGGTATAGCCCTTTTCGTCGCTAAAGTTGACGTTTACCCCGTCATCCAGAATGGATTGGAGAAATGCGGTATCGCCAATTCTGGCCGCGTTAATTAATGTAGGTTGTATTTCCATAGTTGTTTTGAGTAGTATCCCTTTAATATTGGGCTGTGACATTTGATATAAATGCCCCGGTAGATACGCCGGGGCATTTGAATTTGTTTAATTATTATCCCCTTATAACCTGGGGCGGTGATGGACTTTGCAGCCCTGATTTAACGGTTAAGCTGGTACGTCTGGTTTTTTCTCCCTTTCCCAGAAACGGTGACCGGCAACGGCTGTAATAAAATCTGCAGCTTTACCATCAATAAGTACTCCCGGAGGGGTTTTTCCTTTTGCTGCAGGTGGCAATGCTATGCCCAGCAGTTCTGCACCTTCGCCATCGGCCCCTATGGCCTTGCAATGTTTAAATGCTTCTGTAACAAAATGTACGGCATCTGCATCGGCAGCAATAGTTTTTACGCTGGCCGCACCTGAGGGTACATATACTGCATCAAACAAAACCGACGCGGAAGTAAGGAAGGTAAAATCTACTTTTATAGCCAGTCCTTTATCATCTTTAATATGTCCGGCATGTGTAGCAACAATTTTTGGTACTGCTCCTGCTGCGGTAAGGGCCTCTTTTATTTGGTTGAGGCTTGTAGCATTGACGCCATCGGTAGCCAGAAGGGCAATCATGCGGCTTTTTACAGTATCCTTTACTGTGTTAGCCATACTTAATGCAGCTGAGGCTTTAAGTGATGGCTTAACAATTCTGGATTCGTATTTTGCCGGATCGGCATCTGCAGGTACGCCATGGTTAATTGGACGTTGTGGTTCTGCAGGTACTTCTAGGCCTAAAGATGCTGCCACTTTGGTGGCCAGAGTGGTATCAATGATGCTGAGGATGCCAAGCATCCTGATGCGGATTTCTTCACGTTCTACTTTACCAAGTTCAAAGCGCAAGGCATCAATGAGGTGGTTTTTCTCTGGTTCCGACTGGCTGTTAAAGAATAAGGTAGCCTGACTGAAATGGTCAAAGAAACTTTCACTGCGGTCGCGTATTTTGCGGGCGTCAATCCTTTCCTGGTGTGAGTTAAACCCTCCTTCGGCAATTGTAGCCTGTTTTGGATAGTTGCCAGAGATGCTATTGGGCTCGTAACTGGTGCGACTGGTATTAACGGTTTGGCGCATGTGCCCGTCGCGCTGGTTGTTATGCACCGGTGAAACAGGCCTGTTGATAGGAATTTCATGGAAGTTAGGACTTCCTAAACGCGATAACTGTGTGTCTGTATAAGAGAACAAACGTCCCTGTAACAGCGGGTCGTTAGAGAAATCTATCCCAGGTACAATGTGGCCCGGGTGGAAAGCTACCTGCTCAGTTTCTGCAAAGAAATTATCGGGGTTCCTGTTCAGCGTCATTTTCCCGACGCGTTGGACGGGTACAAGTTCTTCTGGAATAAGTTTGGTAGGATCGAGGATATCGAAATCAAATTTATGCTCGTCTTCTTCTGAGATGATCTGCAGGCCTAGTTCCCATTCTGGAAATGCACCACTCTCGATAGCATCCCACAGGTCGCGGCGATGGAAATCAGGGTCGTTACCGTTAATCTTTTTTGCCTCGTCCCAGGTTACGGAGTGTACGCCTAAAAGTGGTTTCCAATGGAATTTTACGAAACTTGATTTACCTTCGGCATTGATTAAACGGAAGGTATGTACGCCAAAACCTTCCATCATACGTAGACTACGTGGGATGGCCCTGTCAGACATGGCCCACATGATCATATGCGCAGATTCTGGCATAAGGGAAATGAAATCCCAAAAGGTATCATGTGCTGAAGCGGCCTGCGGAATTTCGTTATGTGGTTCTGGCTTTACGGCATGGATAAGATCTGGAAATTTGATAGCATCCTGTATAAAAAAGACAGGAATGTTGTTTCCCACAAGATCATAATTGCCTTCCTGGGTATAAAATTTAACAGAGAACCCGCGTACATCACGTGCCAGGTCTCCTGAACCACGTGAGCCAGCAACTGTAGAAAAACGAACAAACACTGGTGTTTTGATGCTGGTGTCGTTCAAAAAACCTGCTTTGGTATATTCTGCCAGTGGTTTGTACAACTCGAAAACGCCGTGTGCACCGGAACCGCGGGCATGTACAATTCTTTCTGGTATTCGTTCATGGTCAAAATGGGTGATTTTTTCGCGGAGTATAAAATCTTCGAGTAAGGTAGCACCTCGTTCACCAGCTTTTAAGGAGTTTTGGTTGTCGTTTACTTTGAGCCCCTGGTTGGTGGTTAGGAATTCACCTCCGCCGTTTTCTTTGTCGGCCGCCAACTTGTTGAGTTTTTCGTTCTCAGGATTGCTGCTGTTTTTTTTGTCTTTCATAAGTTGATGTATTTCTGATCAGGAAGCTATCATATGCATGTTATGGCTTTTGTAAGCTGTATGCCTGGTAGTTTCATTGTCGTTAACATAATAAGGTGTAGTTTGCTCTAACAACGTTTTTGTTTAAGAGTTTTAGCTATTTGTTAATTGGAATGAATCGAGATTTGCAGCTGGGCTTGTGGTGCTATTTTGATAAGTATTCCGCTGGGTTGTGGTATCAAACTAAATCTGGGAAACGGTGTTCCTGTGTTATCTATCACAAAATATCTACTTATGAAATCTCATTTATTGAACCTTAAGTACCCAGCCCTGGCGGGTGCATTATTTATTGCATCGTGCGGAAACGGCACTAAAACATCTTCTACGGACAGTACCACATCTATTACTGATACGGTAACCACCACTGAAAAACTAGCAGCTATTAAACCGGCAGGACCTGCGCCCGAATGGGGAAAGACGATTCACCCCGAAATGCAGACGGTGATTGAGAAACTGGTAAGTTATGGCGATAAACCTATTGAAGGGCTTTCTGCAACGGATGCAAGAAAAAACCATACGCCAACTGATGCGGTAATGGATATCATTAAAGAAAACAATATTACGCTGCCGGCACCTGGGGTGGATACTGTTGGTAAGGAAATTCCTGTTACCGGCGGAAACATCCACCTGAGAATTTATACGCCAAAAACGGGCAATGGGCCATTCCCTGTGATTGTTTACTACCATGGAGGAGGATTTGTAATTGCAAACCTTGATGTGTACAATGCTTCTGCCCAAGGCCTGGCGGAACAAGTGGGCGCTGTAGTGGTGTCTGTAGCGTACCGACTTGCGCCTGAACACAAATTCCCGACTGCACATAACGACTCTTTTGCAGCATATGAATGGGTAGTGAAAAATGCGGCTGCTATTAAAGGTGATGTTAAGAAAATTGCTGTAGTGGGTGAGAGCGCAGGCGGTAACCTTGCAGCGAATGTAAGCATGATGGCGAGGGACAAGAAAATTACGGTTCCGGTACATGAGGTGTTGGTTTACCCAATTGCACAGGCTGACATGACGACGAAATCTTACGTGGCGTATGAGAAAGCGCATCCGCTGAATAAGGCAATGATGACCTGGTTTACAAAAAACTATGTGAATGCAATGGCGGAAGCTCAAGACCCACGTATTTCTCTGGTAAACGCGAACCTGAAAGGCCTGCCTTCTACTACGATTATCACTGCAGAAATTGACCCGTTAAATGCTGATGGTTTGATGCTGGCGGATAAGTTAAAGGCTGCAGGTGTGACGGTTGACAGTAAAAACTATGAGGGGGTGACGCATGAGTTTTTTGGTATGGCCGCGATTGTTCCTGAGGCAAAGGATGCACAGGGATATGCGGCTGAACAGCTGAAGAAAGCTTTTAGCAAATAATTAAAACTTTTTTTATTTGGACATGTTGTTCGGATATCTTTCATCTACCTATGATGATGTTATGTGTTTAAGGTCACATAACAAAGGTTAACAAAAAAGTTTTCTACCTATGAAAATTTTAAGAGCGGATATCAGCAATGATGTCCGCTTTTTTTGCAAAAAGATTTTGGGTTTACAGGATGCTTAAGATCATCTGGCTTCGCTGAAAAATTGGCACTGTGTTTTCAATGCTGCCAACCGCTGAAACGCGCTTGAAGGCAATTGCAGGGCATAACCCATAATTTTTTGCAACTGTGATAATCATCCGTGTATATTGCATAGCGTACTTTCTAAATCTCACGAATTGATAATCAGGTAGATAAAACGAATGGTGTTCATATTTTATCGATGTTCATGTATTAGTGAGTAGATGGCTAATCCTTTCTCTTTGTTAATTTGCATTGTAATTTATCTCATCTTTCATCCCATGTAGCATGGCCTGCCATCTGGCTGTCTCCCGCTTGTAAAGAATTGTAGTCACTCTTTTTGTCAGTTCGGGCGAATCACTAAGCATTATCTTTATTTTTCTACCAATTAGTCTGGCACAGACCAGTTGGATATAGTCAGTGTCATTCGTATCATATAATTCCAATATCTCAAAATGCTTCATATAAATATCGTCATCATAAAGCTCAAAGTAGCTTTTGATAATATGTTCGATATCAGTAATGTCTTTTGTTCTTTGTGGCCGGTCATTATGTGCAATTAGTTTAAGCAATACAATTCCTTCCATGTTGCACACCTTGATTATTTGCCCATTCTCTAACTGAAAATCTTCTACAAAAGGATATATTTAGGAGAAGCCTGGCATATTTAAAACAAAAGTTGGATCGGTTAGACTTACATTTCTATTCGGTTGTTCAATTTCACCAAACGGTAATAAGTCAACCTCTATGCTTTTTTTATATATCAACTTAATTGTTTCTGTTTCATGCGGCTCAAACAGACCCGTGGCAATCAGTGCAGCCTTAACTTCATTATATTGACCTTCGTCGTTTATAGTAATTGCTAGATCGACGTCTTTTGTCCGCCTTGTAGAAGAAAGCTGTTCATTTGCAGAGAGGTGAATATCTCGTGCAACTGCTCCAACTAAATAAAAGTCTATATCAAACTTTAAAAACACTTCTTTTAAGTCAGTAAGCATCTCCGCCACGGCCGGTGCAAGTATTGAATTAATTGACATATTTTTCCTTAATGCGCATCGCGGTTTCCCGGTTCCTGCTGTCAAAGCTGCTGATTAATTCTGCGTATGCTAATAAAGCTGGTACAGTGCCTTTATTGGTTGTAAATATCTCTTCATTCCAGAAAGGCCTTAATAATTCTACTTCACCAGTGTGATCTGGAACAATTTTCAGTTTCCTCATTATTTCGAACTGATCTTCCTTTGAGTAAATGGTATATACCTCAGGAGAAAGGTATTCAGTAAGTATGGCTCCGGCAGTTTCTGCGCCCCAATATATTTCAAGATCAGAATTTGCTTGATCTTGCCAGTTTTCTCTATCCTCTTTTTTGTTAAAGCGAAACCTGCCAATGATTTGTTTGGGCCGAAGAATCGTGGTATACATATCGGCCCATTTATCGATCAACATTGTTCTATTTTCTAATATGAGGATTGCTTTTTTGTTTCTCACTCCTGTGATTACATATCCATCTCTTTTCATCTCATTAATAAAACTACCTATATTTCCCAAGGCCACACCTGCTATATTAGCAATATTGCGATAAGACGAATTCAAAAGCTCCTGATCCATTAAGATTGCAAAAAGAAACTTCATTCCGGAAGGAGCCCAGAGCTTCGTCTCTTCGATGGTTTTTAATGGTGGGCTTTTCTGATCATTAATAAAAACATAAATACTATCATTCTCTATATAGCAGTTTCCCGAACTTTCTAAATAGCTTACACCATTTGCTTTAAGCTCATCCTTCATTGGAGTAGGAATGTATTTGGAAACCATCAAAATCCGTCCATCGTTAAATTTCTGTTTATTCAGTACATTTGATAACGCAGCTGTTCTGAGTTCAGTTGTAACGTCGGCTTCCATTATATAGCTTTGTTTCCCCTTAGATAGCTGAACTATTGCATCTATGGACTCGCTCCTTTTGCCGGGTAAATCTAAAATTCTAGCTTCAATTCCCGTTATTTCTGTTAGTTTTTCTAATGCAGGAAGTAAGATCTGCTCTTCTCTCATGTTCATTATATCTGAGTGTTCATGTAACATGAACACTCAAATATAATGAACATTCATTGATGATCAAATAAATAATGAGAGAATCGTTCATTTTTTAATGAGTCGATGCTAATTCTTTTATGATCCTTCGGTTATGTTTTCAAGTCATTCTTTAGTGAGACTATCATTGGATGTATATGAGCTTAAAGTTTTGTTGTGTGAAACCCCCCATCATCGATGTATTTTTGAATGTCAGTCCTTCTGCCTTTCCTTGCGGCATACCGTAAGAGCTTATTTTCATTGATGGTGTACTTGTAATAGGCATTCTGAAAAATTGCCCTTCGTTCACTCCCCTCAAGGAAACTGAATTCCACATCGCAGAATACATCAACCAGCATTTTTTCGAGCGAAATTAATGGAAGTTGATTATGCTCGTTTAGGGGGCTTTCGGTTGTGAAATAACGAATAATCACCGGTCGACGGAAGTCGGGGATGATATCATTGATGAGCGCTTCTGGTGGTCGAAGGAACACTCCGTTAAATTTATCCTTAAGAAAATGGTATACAGATTCTGCTACGGCCCTTTCTACGTCCAATAGAATGAAAGGATACGCCATCATGTGTTGCGAGAATTCATTGATCAGATCTGAATTCCAGGTGCAAAATGTAACATCTGCAAAATTCTTTTGTAGATGTTTACTGATTTTGATGGCACGCGTGTCTAGCTCTGGCAAATATTGACTGACAGAACCTAGTTCAAATAAGCCGCGACCTGTTCTACGCAATACAGATGATTTCACCAGATCATAAACACGCCAATTGATTGTTGCATCTGAAAGGTCGGGCTCGTTCGTCTTAAAATACAGACGTAAGTCTTCCAAGAAAGCGCTCTGCGGTTCTCGAAATAGACGTTCAGGTTTGATATGTCGTCTAAATTCTTGATATCGTATATGTTTACTTATGCAAATTTACGGCAATAGATCGGATTTACTGCCGTAAATTTGCAATTAACAAATATTTGTTTCATAAGCCAATATATTGTTAATCAGTTGTCTATTGGGCTGAATGTTTGTTTTTACAATATATATTGTCAATAAGTTTTGTTGGGGGCTTTACCGCATCAGATTACTCCGCTTTGTTAATTTGCGCTGTAATTTATCTCACCTTTTTTTTCTGGTAAATTGAGATGAACCAATACATTATATCTTCATCGCTCCACATGATTGATTACGCTGATTTTGCAAAATATTAAAACATTTAAGGCATATATATGATTGGTAAATGTAATGAAGAGCACCATAGTATATCCCGGTCGCCCGTACCCACTAGGTTCATCCTGGGATGGTAAGGGCGTTAATTTTGCTATATACGCAGATAATGCTACTGACGTAGATCTTTGTCTTTTTAATGATGAAGAGGACGGTAAGGAAGCTTTTAAGCTGAAACTTACTGAACGTACGCATCATATATGGCATGGCTATTTGCCTGACGTGGAACCGGGGCAGCTCTACGGATACCGTGTGCACGGCCCTTTTGACCCTGAAAACGGACAACGTTACAATGCAAATAAGTTACTGATTGACCCTTATGCGAAAGCTATAGCTGGAGTGATTGGCTGGCATGATGCAGTTTTTGGTTATATAATGGGATCTGAAATAGGCGACCTGAGTTTTAGCGAACTGGACAGCGCGCCTTTTGTTCCAAAATCTGTGGTTGTTGACCAGGGGTACGACTGGGAGGGTGATGTACCTCTTGATATACCGTACCACGAATCGATTATTTATGAGGCACACGTAAAAGGTTTTACCATGCAGCATCCTGATATTCCTGAGGAAATCAGGGGTACGTATGCTGGTCTGGCACATCCGGTGACTTTAAATTATTTGAAAGAACTGGGCATTACGGCTATTGAGCTGATGCCTGTGCACCAGTTTGTGAATGACAGGCACCTGGCAGAAAAAGGATTGAGCAATTACTGGGGTTACAATACGATAGGATTTTTTGCACCTGACATTCGTTATGCTGCTTCCACTGAGCGTGGTGGGCAGGTACGTGAGTTTAAAGACATGGTGAAAGCCATGCATAAAGCAAAAATTGAGGTAATAATGGATGTGGTTTATAATCACACCGCTGAAGGGAACCACATGGGGCCCACGCTTTCGTTTAAAGGAGTAGATAACGCTTCGTACTACCGCTTAACGGAGAACAAACGTTACTATATGGATTATACCGGTACGGGGAATACGCTGAATGCAAACCTGCCAAATGTGCTGCGCCTGTTTATGGACAGCCTGAGATATTGGATTGAAGATATGCATGTGGATGGTTTTAGGTTTGACCTGGCACCTGCACTGGCAAGGGAGCTGCATAGTGTAAATAAACTGAGTGCCTTTTTTGATATTATCCATCAGGACCCGATTATCTCGCAGGTAAAGCTGATTGCTGAACCCTGGGACATTGGTGAGGGTGGTTACCAGGTGGGAAACTTTCCGCCGGAATGGGCTGAATGGAACGGTAAATACCGCGATTGTATAAGGGATTACTGGAGGGGTGCATATAGCATGCTGGGTGAATTTGCACAGCGTTTTACGGGCAGCCCAGATTTGTATCAGGATGATTTGAGGAGTCCCACGGCCAGTGTAAATTTTATCACGGCCCATGATGGTTTTACTTTGCATGACCTGGTGACTTATAATGAGAAACATAACGAGGCAAATGGTGAGGACAATAAGGACGGTGAACAGCACAACGGATCTTATAATTATGGTGTGGAAGGGGAAACGGATGATGAGGAAATTAATAAGATGCGGACTCGTCAAAAACGTAACCTGTTGACTACGCTCTTCCTGTCACAAGGGGTGCCGATGATGGTTGCGGGCGATGAATTTGGCCGTACGCAGAAAGGGAATAATAATGCCTACTGCCAGGATAATGAAATCTCCTGGCTGGACTGGATTAATGCGGATAAAGAGCTTTTTATGTTTACGCAGCAGCTGATCCACCTGAGAAAAAGACATCCTGTATTTTGCAGGAGGCGATGGTTTCAGGGGGTACCCATTAAGGGGGTTGGCCTTGAAGATGTAGCCTGGTTTTTACCAGATGGGTTGGAAATGGCAGAACATAACTGGAATGAAGATTATGCAAAGTCGCTAGCGATTTACCTGAACGGACAAGGCTTGCGCAGTACAGATATGGAAGGCAATAAAATTACAGATGATAGTTTTTACCTGATGTTTAATGCGCATGACGGGCCAATTGAATATCAACTGCCAAATGAACGTTATGGGAAAGAATGGTTGAGGGTGCTGGATACAGCGGCGCAGAACATTACTGAATCGCCCACGCTGCATTTTACCAGTGATACGATAAAGGTGGAAGGCAGATCTATCGTTCTGCTCAAACATATGGATATGAGATAACAAACTAATTGATGTTGCTGTATTGGAAATAGGCGCGTCAATAATGCTTGTGTTTTAATTTACTAAGAAATATATTTGCGGGATACCATGGTTAAGCAATTAGAAAGAAATTTAGGGATCAATTTTAAAGATGGCCAGCCTGCATCAGTGAGATTCTGGGCACCGGAAGCTAAGGAGGCATCTATTATAATAGCTGGCGATACATTTCCCCTGGAAAAACAGGACTTTGGGTACTGGGTAACTTCTTTGGGAAATCTGAAGCCAGGCAGTTTATATCAGTTTGTGATTGATAATGAAACGGTTGTGCCAGATCCTGCAAGTTTAAAACAGCCGGATGGGGTACACGGGCCATCGGAAGCGTTTGATCTGAAGGTTTTTGCATGGACAGACCAGAACTGGAAAAACCCGGCACTGGGAACCTACCTTTTGTATGAACTGCATACAGGTACGTTTACTCCTGAAGGAACTTTTGCAGCGCTGAGCGAAAAACTGGATTACCTGGTTGAGCTGGGCATTACGGCGATAGAGATTATGCCGGTAGCGCAATTCCCTGGAGGCCGCAACTGGGGATACGATGGGGTTTTCCCTTTTGCTGTGCAAAACTCTTACGGCGGTGCCGAAGGATTGCAGCAACTGGTGAATACCTGCCACGCAAAAGGATTGGCAGTGGTGCTTGATGTGGTATATAACCATGTTGGGCCTGAGGGTAATTATTTTGGTGAGTCTGGACCTTATTTTACGGAGAAATACCATACACCATGGGGATCGGCCATAAATTTTGACGATGCCTGGTCTGATGGAGTGCGTAACTACTTTATTGAAAATGTACTGATGTGGTTCAGGGATTTTCATATTGATGCCTTGCGGCTGGATGCTGTACATGCAATTAAAGACCTGGGAGTGAAACACCTGTTACAGGAAATGAAAGAGGAAGTGAAAGGACTGATGGACGCTACGCATGCGAAACACTACCTGATTGCAGAGTGCGACCTGAACGATAATAAATATATTAACCCGCTGGACCAAAAAGGCTACGGCATGGATGCGCAATGGATAGATGAGTTCCATCATGCACTGCGCGTTACAGCAGGTGAACCTGCAACGGGTTATTACAGCGATTTTACGGGAATTGGCCATTTGGAAAAGGCCTATCGCGATGCATATATATATGACGGGATTTATTCGCCGCACAGGCTGAAAACTTTTGGCGGAAAAGCCGAAGGCAACCCGGGAAGCCAGTTTGTGGTATTTTCACAAAACCACGACCAGGTGGGGAACCGCATGCTGGGCGAGCGCAGCTCGCAGCTGGTAAGTTTTGAAATGCAAAAACTAATGGCCGCGGCGGTACTGTGCAGCCCCTTTTTACCAATGCTCTTTATGGGCGAGGAATGGGGTGAAACCAATCCTTTCCTGTTTTTTACCAGCCATGGCGATCCGGAACTGATTGAAGCGGTACGTAAGGGGCGCAAGGCTGAATTTGCGGCTTTTCATGCTGAAGGGGAAGCCCCTGATCCGCAGGAGGAAGCCACATTTGTGCAATCAAAATTGCAGTGGGAGCTACAGCAGCAGGAAGGACATCAGCAGCTGCTGTCTTTTTATAAAAATATAATTGCCCTGAGGAAACGATATGCCCCAATGCATAATAACAACCGTCAACAGATGACGGTCACAGCAGATGCAAAGAAAAACTGTCTGGTACTGAGGCGATGGGAACAGGAGGTGCAGGTACTTTGCCTGATGAATTTCTCTGCAAAGGTGCATGACATTACCCTTCCTGATGATAAACCACACTGGAAAAAAATATTGGATTCTGCAGACCCGCAATGGAAAGGGCCATCAGCGGCACCAATATCTGTAGATGCACTGCAAAATTTAACTATACAACCACAGTCGATCTTAATTTATACCAATAAATATGCTTAATCCGGTTTCTACATATCGTATTCAGTTCCACAAGGAATTTACATTTAAAGATTTTAACCAGATCATTCCTTACCTTAAGGATCTGGGCATCCGTACTATTTATGCATCTCCTATTCTGGAGGCAGTGCCTGGTAGCACGCATGGGTATGATACCATCAACCCACACCGCATTAATCCGGAAATAGGGACATTGGGAGAACTAAGGGCGATAGCTGAGAAATTGAAAGGCCTTGGCATTGCCTGGATACAGGATATTGTGCCAAATCACATGGCTTTTGATCCTGGAAATGCCTGGTTGATGGATGTGCTGGAGAAAGGCCAGGAATCTGAATATGCGGCCTTTTTTGATATCAACTGGGTTGGTGACAAACAGGAACCGGTGATGGTGCCATTTTTGGGAACATCTGTGGAGGAAGCAATTTCTTCGCAGCAGCTTACACTGGTGGATACTGAAAAAGGGATTAAGCTGCGTTATGCAGATACCGACTGGCCGGTAAATGCGGCGGTGACAAGTTCTAATATGCCTGTGCTGGAGGCTGTAGACGCGCAATACTACAGGTTATGCTCGTGGAAGGAAACAAATTCTAAAATCAACTACCGCAGGTTTTTTACAGTAAACAGCCTGATCTGCCTGAATATGCAGGATGAGCATGTGTTTAAGGTGTATCATGAGTTTATTGATGAGCTGTTGAAGGAAGATGTTTTTCAGGGTTTAAGGGTTGACCATATTGATGGTTTATATGATCCGGAAACCTATTTTGCGCGTTTGCGTGAGATGGCGGGAGAGGATATATATATAGTTGTAGAGAAAATACTGGAAGAAGGAGAAACCGTGCCGTATGAATGGCCGGTGGAAGGAACTACGGGCTACGATTTTTTAGCGCAGGTTAATAACCTGTTTACAAATAAGAAGGCAAAAAAAGAATTCACAAAGTTTTATGAATCGATTACAGGTGATGATAAAACTATAGAAAGACAGATAAGGCAAAAGAAAGCAGGGATACTGTCAGAGAGTATGGCGGGCGAACTGGAAAACCTTTACACGTTTTTTCTGGAGCTTGAACTGGCAACGGAAGAGGAACTGGACAGACTGAAACCGGGGGCACTGAAAGATGCAATAGGACAATTGCTTATCTGTTGTCCTGTATATCGTTTTTATGGCAGTAGGCTACCATTAGATCATTCTTATGCCTGGGAAATGAAGGAGGTTTTTAAGGAAATTAATGTAGTAAAAACGCTTAAAGATGCGGTAAAGCTGCTGAAAGAGGTGCTGCTGAACAAACCTAAGGATGGCGAGGAAGATTATATTAACCGTGCCACGCAGTTTTATCTGCGTTGCATGCAACTGAGCGGTCCGCTTATGGCGAAGGGGGTAGAGGATACTTTAATGTATACATATAACCGCTTTATCGGACACAACGAGGTAGGTGACGCACCATCAGCTTTCGGAATAGGCAAAAAAGATTTCCATCAGCTGATGCTGCAAAGATCTTACAGCTTGCCGGTATCGATGAACGGTACCTCAACGCATGATACGAAACGCGGAGAGGATGTAAGGGCAAGGCTTAATGTGTTAACTGACCTGCCTGAGGAATGGTTGGCTAAAGTGAAGGAATGGATAAAGCTGAATACTGACCTTACCGGGGGACTTGACCCTAATGATGAATATTTTATATACCAAACGATAACAGGCAGTTACCCGATGCCTGGGATGCCTAATGACAACTACAGTGGGCGCCTTCAGGCCTACCTGGAAAAGTCGTTGCGCGAGGGTAAAGTAAACTCTAACTGGTCTGACCCGGATATGGATTATGAGCAGCTGGTAAAGGATTTTATTATCGCAATCCTGGATGAGCAGTCAGAGTTTTGGAAAAGCTTTTCTGCTTTTTACGTTAAAGTGGCAGATTTTGGGATACTGAACTCGCTAAGCCAGCTGATGCTGAAGTTCAGTCTGCCGGGAATGCCTGATACCCACCAGGGGACGGAATTGTGGGACCTGAGCCTGGTAGACCCTGATAACCGCAGGCCGGTAGATTATTTACTTCGCGACAGTATGCTGAAGGAAATTGAAGGGCTTGCAATAAAGGACCTTTGGGCAGAACGTGATAACGGAAAGATTAAGCTTTCGGTGTTGCATACACTGCTGAAAGAGGTGGCGCAAAGCCAGAACCTTTTTGTAGAAGCGGAATATATTCAGCTAAAAGTAAAGGGTAAATACGCGGGTAACCTGTTTGCCTTTGCAAGAAGGGAGGGCATGGACTGGTGGATAACGATAGTGCCGTTACATCTGGCACATTTGTGCGCTAAGGAAGGTGTTGAACTGCAGGATATTGACTGGCAGGATACGGTAGTTGAGCTACCTGAGCGTGCATCTTTTGAATGGAAAAGCCTGCTGACTGGTAAAAAGTCATCGATATATGAGCCGGAATTGCCGGTTAATGACATTTTTGATGAATTACCTATGGGTATTGTTAGGCTGAAACAGCTTGATAATAAAAGGGGGGCGGGAATTCTCCTGTCTGTAAGCTCGCTCCCATCGCCTTATGGCATAGGTGATATGGGCAATGAAGCAATGGCCTTTTTGGAGTTTCTACAAAATGCGGAGCAGAAATACTGGCAGCTGTTGCCACTAAACCCGGTGAGTACAGAACAGGCATATTCACCTTATAGTTCGGTTTCGGCCATGGCAGGTAACCCCGCATTGATTAGCCTGGATTTGCTGGCCACAGTAAGGGACGTTGATGCGCATGAGCTGAATAAGTTAAAACTGAAGGTTAAGGATGAGGTGGATTATGAGAAAGTAATTGCCGCTAAAACAAAACTGCTGAGAAAGGTTTGTGATAGTGACTTTGAAAATCATGTTGAGGAGATGGACCTTTACAAAGAGTTTTGCGAGCGTGAGAAAGACTGGCTTGATGATTTTGCTTTATTTACGGTACTGAAGGAACAACAAAATGGATTGCCATGGTTTGAATGGGAACCAGCTTACCGCGACCGTGAACCTGAAGTGTTAAAACAATTTGCGGCTGTATATGAGGAGGAACTCCGTTTTGTGAAATGGCAACAGGAAAGGTTTTTTAACCAATGGGAGCAGTTGCGCCGCTATGCAGTATACTATGGGATTACGCTTTATGGCGATCTTCCATTTTATGTGAGCCATGATTCTGCAGATGTTTGGTCGCACCGCGAATTGTTTAGTTTGGACAAGGATGGTAAAATGATTGGTGTTGCTGGGGTTCCGCCTGATTATTTTAATGCGGATGGCCAGTTATGGGGGATGCCGGTATACAATTGGGACAAGATGAAGGTAGATGGTTACTCATGGTGGATGAAACGGATCCGCAAGAATATGGAACTGTACGATTTGCTGCGGTTGGATCACTTCCGTGCGTTTGCTGACTATTGGGAAGTGCCGGCAGGGGAAACTACAGCGGTAAACGGAACCTGGAAACTGGGGCCGGGCGCTGATTTCTTTACTGTGCTGGAAGAGGAGTTCCCTGAAATGCCGTTTATAGCAGAAGATCTGGGGGAGATTAGTGATGAGGTGTATGAACTGCGTGATAAGTTTAAACTGCCGGGAATGAAAGTGCTCCAGTTTGCTTTTGGAAATGATATCAGTAAATCAGGCCATATCCCGCATAACTTTGAATCTGACAATTTTGTAGTATACTCGGGAACACATGATAATGATACCACGAAAGGTTGGTACATGAAGGAAGCAGATAAGGCGATCCGCAGCCATTTGAATGAATACACTGGCATTAAGGTAACGGAGAAAAATGTGCATGATGTGCTTGCACGTCTAGCCTATGGTACTGTAGCTAAGATTGCGATATTGCCGATGCAGGATATACTGGGGCTTGACGGGAGATCTAGAATGAACAAACCGGCTTCTGTTGAAGGCAACTGGAAGTGGCGTATGAGGGGGCTGCCAGGAAAGGCCGTTGAAAAAAGCCTGAGGGATATGGTACGGTTGTTTGGAAGGGGGTAAAAAAATAGTGTATGCATCTCCTCCTCAACATTTTGCTGAAGGGCAAAATCTTGCATGTCGGAGATGCACACACTATTTTTTTACGTTCCCTAGGTATATCTTAATTATTACCTCATCTGTCTAAAACCTGTACTGGTCTTCTGCTGATGCCTTTCAACGAAGTTTTCCTGGCAGTGAGGTGGAAAATCCAAAGATCTTTTCCTTTTTAAGGCAAGAACTTATACAAATACATATGCAGAATCTTGTTTAATACTATTTCAAAACGTCGCGGGTATCTATTACAGAAACATATGCAGAATCTTGTTTAATACTTGTTCATAACGTTGCGGGTATCTATTACAGAAACATATGCGGAATCTTGTTTAATACTTTTTCATAACGTTGAGGGTATCATTACAGAAACATATGCAGAATCTTGTTTGATACTTTTTCATAACGCTGCGGGTATCTATTGCATAATCATATGCAGAATCTTTATTTTGACTCTTTTTTATTGTCTTTGCTGACTTTGTAGGTCTCATCAAAATCTCCTTTAATCCATTGAACTTTGCCGAAATCGCGGACAGTAGCGGTAATGAATGAGCCGGTTTGGGTGTCGAGGATAATTGTTCCATTCTCACTTGTGGCAGTTTGAAATTTACCCGGTTTGTTAGCTGTGTCTTGTCGAAACGCTATTGTTGTTGCGAGCAAAGTAGCTGTGAGGAACCCGATGCTGATGGATTTGATATCTAATTGATACTTCATATTTGGTTTTTGATTAAATTAAATATACTAATATAGATATTAACAAATTACTGGCATTATCTATGTAGTAACTATTTCATTACCTGTCCTCTGCACTGTTCAAACTGCAGAAAACCCAGATATGATATGATTAATAAATTAGAACTGTGGTACCATGTATTAATTGGTGACCGACAGGCGGCTCCGTCTATGCAATCCCGTATATTTCATCAGGTTTGTATTGTTGTCCTGTTGTTTATTCCTTTTGGAATACTACTAAACATTCATACGAAAATACCTAATGTAACTCCTATTCTGGCGGGTGCTTTTATACTTACGGCCTGTTTATTTTACAATTCCCGCATTCTTGGAAACCTAAGGATAAGTTCAATATTGTTTGTATTGGTACTTAATGCGCTGATGATCGGAAATTACTTCTTGAATTCGGGCATTCAGGGGCCAACAATGATGTTATTTATCCTGGCCTTAGTGTTTACTATAGCAGTTATACCAAAACGTAAGTATCTGATATGGATACCTATCAATATTATTACTGTTTCGGGGCTGTTGTTATGTGAATTTCTATATCCCGAAACGGTAGTGCACTCGTATAGTAGCAGGGCTGGTGTGTTTTCTGATAACGGATTTACGTATCTGGTTGTGGTGTGTTGTATTGTCATAGTTCTTGTTTATATTCTTAGGAGTTACCGAAAGGAGAAGGACAATGTGGAGCAGGCATCAGCTGCGCTAAAGGAGGCTAACGACTCTAAAACCAAACTACTGTCTATTCTTTCGCACGACCTTAAGACACCACTGAACTCTATTCAGGGTTTTTTGGAATTGCTGATAGAGTACGATCTGGATGAAAAGGAAGAAAAAGTATTAAAAAAGAGCCTGCTAAAGGAAGTAAAAAACACGCAAACACTGCTCTTTAACCTGTTGAGCTGGACAAAGACACAAATGGAAGAGGGGGTAAAGGTTAACCTTGTAAAAATTGAACTCTATCCGGCATTGACGGATTCATTAAAAATTCATCAAACGGCGGCAATGGAGAAAATGATCAATCTGGATATACAGATTGAACCGGCACTCTGTGTGTTTGCCGACCTGGAAATGCTAAAGCTGGTGGTGAGGAACCTGGTGAGCAATGCGATCAAATTTACAGGATCTGGAGGAGCGGTTTCTGTAGTTACCAGCAGTGCCAGGGATCGTATAACCATTGCTGTGAAGGATAATGGCATAGGCATGTCTGCCGATAAAATTGAGGGGGTATTCTCGCTTGGCACTGGTATTACCTATGGAACCAACCATGAAAAGGGCGTGGGACTGGGGCTCGTTTTGTGTAAAGAATTTGCTGAATTGCAAGGTGGAAAAATCAGTGTAAGTAGTGAAGAAGGCAAAGGAAGTACATTTGAACTCAGTTTGCCCATCTGTAAGGAAGATTACGAAAAATCAAGCCAATCGTCGCGTCGTCCTGTAATTGAGACTAACATCTGATTGTTTGTTATGTTGACGCTGTTTAATTTCCAGCTATTTGGCGGCTGCCTAAAATAGTTATTAACATTGCTGTTGTTTCCGCGAATCGATAGGTACGGTTTGAATATAATGCTGCAAATGCACTCTGGATCGCAATACACCATGATTTATAAGTCTTGATGGATAGCTTTTTCTGAAAATTACAGTTTCAATTTCTGGCCAATTTTAGTTTATCCACACAATTATCCACATGAATTGTTCTGTTAACTCAATTGAATTTTGAACCAGAAACTATAAATCATGAGTACAGATAACAGAAAGTTTATTGCAGATGAATTGATTAGCCTGATTGAAAAAGGGAACGCACATGCTTCGTTTGAGGATTCAGTAGCGGGAATGTCTATCGACTTGCTGACTACGGTACCTGAAGGGCTTCCTTACAGCGTATGGGGACTTGCAGAACATATCAGGATTACGCAATGGGACATACTCAAATTTTCCTCGGGCCCAGGACATGAGTCGCCAAAATGGCCGGATGAATACTGGCCTGCGGTAGATGAGAAAATTACGAAAGAGAAATGGGAAGCTACGCTGGAAAGTATACGAAAAGACCGCGAGGAATTTTTTGAACTTTTAAAAGATGAGAATACAGATCTCTATACTCCCTTTGCCTATGGGGATGGTCAAAGCCTTTTCCGTGAAGCACTGTTGATTGCTGATCACAATTCTTATCATACAGGTGAAATAATTATTTTGAGACGTTTGCTTAACGACTGGAAGTCTTAGTGAACACAGGTATTAAAATGGGAAAGCTGTCTTCATGAATTCATGAGGGAATTGAGTAGCTTTACATTTTAATACCAAAAATAAATGTGTGGAATAGTAGGTTATATAGGTTATAGAGAAGCCTGGCCAATTGTGCTTAAAGGGCTAAAAAGATTGGAATACCGCGGGTACGACAGTGCCGGTATATCATTGATCAACGACGATGGTTTAAATATTTATAAAAAGGTGGGCAAGGTTCAGGAACTGGAGAACTTTAGTACAGGCAAAAACCTGTCTGGTACGATAGGAATGGGACATACCCGCTGGGCCACACACGGCATACCCTCTGACAGGAATTCACACCCTCATACATCTAATGATGGCCGCTTAACCATTATCCACAATGGAATTATTGAAAATTATGCGGTGCTGAAGGAAGAACTGGAAACGCGTGGACATGTTTTTAACAGTGATACGGATACAGAAGTACTCATCCACCTTATTGAAGAAATTTACAAGAAGGAGAACGTTGACCTGCTGGAAGCCGTACGTTTGGCTTTACATCAGGTAAGTGGCGCCTACGCCATTGTTGTGATGGACGAGGAACAGCCTGATGAGCTGATTTCTGCCAGAAAAGGAAGTCCGCTGGTAATTGGCGTTGGAAAAGGTGAGTATTTTATTGCCTCTGATGCTACCCCAATTATTGAGTATACGAAAAATGTAATTTACCTGAACGACAACGAGATTGCACTGGTTAAGCGCGACGAGCTGGTGATCAAAAGGTTAGATAACGTTGTGCAGACACCCTATATCCAGGAGCTGGAATTGAAACTGGAAATGCTCGAAAAAGGCGGGTATGAACATTTTATGCTGAAGGAGATCTTTGAGCAAACGAGGTCCATCCGCGATTGCCTGAGGGGACGTATTTATGCGAACGAGGGCAGGGTGCAACTGGGAGGTATTAAAGAATATGCCGACAAGCTTAAAAATATAGACCGTATTATCATAGTTGCCTGTGGAACGTCGTGGCATGCTGGCCTTGTGGGTGAATACCTGATTGAGGAATATGCAAGGATCCCTGTAGAGGTAGAATATGCATCCGAATTCCGCTACCGAAACCCGATTATCACCGAAAAGGACGTTGTGATAGCCATATCACAATCGGGCGAAACTGCTGATACCATGGCTGCTATTCAGATGGCCAAAGAAAGGGGCGCTACTATTTTTGGTGTTTGTAACGTTGTGGGTGCTTCGATTCCACGGCTTACACATGCCGGTGTATATACCCATGCCGGTCCTGAAATTGGTGTGGCATCCACCAAAGCATTTACTGCGCAGGTTACTGTGCTAACGCTGATGGCCTTTTACATGGCTCAGCAGAAAGGAACCTTGACACAAGCCAAACTGGTTGAGTTGTTAACGGAGCTTGATCACATACCTGAACAGATTGAAAAGGCGCTGGAGTCTAATGAAATCATCAAAGAAATTGCCCATAAATTTAAAGACTCCCGTAATTGCCTTTTCCTGGGTAGGGGCAGTGGATTCCCAGTTGCATTGGAAGGAGCCCTTAAACTTAAAGAGATCTCATACATCCATGCAGAAGGTTATCCAGCTGCAGAAATGAAACACGGCCCTATCGCCCTCATAGATGAAGAAATGCCTGTTGTGGTGATAGCCACGAAAAACTCATCTTACGAAAAGGTAATAAGCAATATCCAGGAGGTAAAAGCGAGAAAAGGTATTGTACTGGCCATTGTAACCGAAGGCGACACCGAGGTACGCAAAATGGTTGACTACTGTATTGAGATCCCCGACGCAAGTGAGGCCTTTTTACCCCTACTTGCGACTATCCCATTACAATTGCTGGCATACCACATCGCTTTGCTGCGCGGCTGCAACGTGGATCAACCAAGAAATCTGGCAAAATCTGTTACTGTTGAGTAGGATCAGGTATCCCGGAAGGGTTATCTGCTTAAGTTTTGGAAAAGGCCAAGTAAAAAGTTTCGGAAAGGATACCTGCTTAAGTATTGGAAAAGGAAAGTAACAGTTGTGGAAGGGATTAGCCTTGGAAAAGGTCTGCACCTTGCATTGGATAACTTGAAAAAAATATGACCTGTTTTCAAGGCCTTCAAGCGCGTTTCAGCGGTTGGCAGCCTTGAAAACAGGTCATATTTTTTAAGCGAAGCCAGGAATAACCCTAGCCATTATGCAATTGCAATAGCTTACGAAGCAATAGTCGCAGTAGTCCTCCTCACTGCAACCTTCTTCACTGTTTCAATAATCGAATTTGTATCATATCCGCAGATCGCCCATAATTCTGCCTGCTCGCCATGCTCCACAACCTCGTCTGGCATCCCCAAACGGATCACTTGCGCATGGTAATTGTGATCAGCCATAAATTCAAGCACTGCAGAACCCATTCCTCCTTGAAGACAGCCGTCTTCAACAGTAACAATAGTTTTATAGCGCTTTAGTACGTCGTGTAAAAGTGCTTCGTCCAGCGGTTTAACAAAACGCATATCATAATGTGCAGGATGTATTCCTTCGCTGTTAAGTTCCTTACATGCTTCAACTGCAAAGTTGCCTACATGTCCTATTGTAAGTATAGCTACCTCTTCACCATCACATATCTTGCGGCCCTTGCCAATTTCCAATGTTTTGAAAGGGCGTTTCCAGTCTATCATCACACCATTACCCCGTGGGTAACGGATAGAAAATGGTCCCTGGTCTTTCAGTTGTGCAGTGTACATTAGGTTTCTGAGCTCTTCCTCATTCATTGGTGCGGCTACAGTCATGTTTGGGATACAGCGCATATAAGCTAAGTCATAAGCACCATGATGTGTAGCCCCATCCGCTCCGGCAACACCCGCACGGTCAAGGCAGAAAACTACGTTGAGGTTTTGTATGGCAACATCGTGGATCACCTGATCATAAGCACGTTGCATAAAACTGGAGTAAATATTACAAAAAGGTACCAGTCCCTGTGTGGCAAGGCCTGCTGAGAAAGTTACCGCATGTTGTTCCGCAATTCCCACATCAAAAGCACGCTGTGGCATAGCCTTCATCATGATATTCATTGAAGAACCAGAAGGCATGGCAGGCGTAATACCTACGATGCTAAGGTTTTTTTCTGCAAGTTCAACTAGCGTATGGCCAAAAACATCCTGGTATTTTGGTGCCTGTGGTTTATCGGATGCAGATTTCTTAATCTCGCCCGTCATTTTATCAAACAAACCTGGTGAGTGCCATTTGGTCTGGTCTTTTTCAGCCAGGGCAAAACCCTTTCCTTTTACCGTAATACAATGTAAAAGTTTTGGACCAGGAATATCTTTCAGGTCCCGAAGGATCGCAGCAAGTTTTTTTACATCATGGCCATCAACAGGGCCAAAGTACCTGAAGTTTAAAGCTTCAAACAGGTTGCTTTGTTTAAGCAGCGTGCCTTTGATACTTTTTTCTATCTTTTTTACGAAGGTATGCGCGTTAGGGCCAAGTTCTGATAGTTTGATCAGTACACTTGATATATCATCCCTGAAGCGGTTATAAGATTTAGAGATTGTAATGCTGGTAAGGTACTCTTTTAACGCACCTACATTAGGGTCTATAGACATGCAGTTATCATTAAGGATAACCAATAAGTTTGAATTTTCGATGCCCGCGTGGTTGAGGCCTTCAAAAGCAAGTCCCGCTGTCATTGCACCATCACCGATTACCGCAACATGCTGACGGTCTTTTTCACCTTTATAGTGGGAGGCAACCGCCATACCTAATGCAGCAGATATAGAAGTAGAAGAGTGACCAACGCCAAAAGTATCATATTCGCTTTCGCTGATTTTTGGGAAGCCACTGATACCATGTAATATCCTGTTGGTATGAAAAACTGATTTCCTGCCGGTAAGTATTTTGTGGCCGTAAGCCTGGTGCCCCACATCCCAAACAAGTTTATCATATGGGGTATTTAATACATAATGTAATGCAACCGTCAGTTCTACAACACCAAGGCTGGAACCGAAGTGCCCTCCATTAACGCTGACAACGTCAATGATATACTGACGCAATTCCTGGCTGATCTGCTCCAGGTCTTCTTCCTTATACTGCTTTAAATCAGCAGGGTAGTTTATTTTTGGTAGTAATGGAGAGGTAAAGTTTTCCATGCAGTTATTAATAGACAACAATATACAAAGTACGTGATTTTTGTTAAGATAACCGCGAAATATTAGTCATTCCCTTATGTGTGGTCTCTATATTTTATACTATGCAATATTTATGCCCTTTATTTGATGGGGAAAATGATTATTTTTGCGGAAATTATACTTTAATAAATGGAACGAGATACATTAATTTTTGATTTGATTGACAGGGAATTAGACCGTCAGGAGAATGGCCTAGAGCTGATTGCTTCAGAGAATTTTGTAAGCAAACAGGTGATGGAAGCCGCGGGCTCAGTGTTAACAAACAAATATGCTGAAGGCTTACCGGGCAAGCGCTATTATGGGGGCTGCGAGGTAGTTGATGATATAGAGAACATTGCAATTGAGCGTGCAAAAAAATTATTTGGTGCGGCGTGGGTAAACGTACAACCGCATTCAGGCGCTCAGGCAAATGCTGCGGTATTGCTTGGTGTTCTACAGGCAGGGGATAAAATTCTTGGCTTTGACTTGTCACATGGCGGTCACTTAACACATGGTTCTCCGGTTAACTTTTCAGGAAAATTATATCAGCCATTTTTTTATGGTGTAAAAAAAGAGGACGGTTTGATTGATTATGCAAAACTTGAAGAAGTAGCATTGGCCGAACGCCCTAAATTGATTATCTGTGGTGCATCGGCTTATTCAAGAGAATGGGATTATGCATTTATCCGCAGTGTTGCTGATAAAATTGGTGCACTGGTTCTTGCTGATATTTCACATCCGGCAGGTATGATTGCAAGGGGCTTACTTGCAGATCCGCTTCCGCACTGTCATATTGTAACTACAACTACGCACAAAACGCTTCGCGGACCACGTGGTGGAATGATTATGATGGGCAAGGATTTTGAAAACCCATTTGGTTTGAAAACCCCTAAAGGCGAAACCAGAATGATGTCATCAGTATTGGATATGGCTGTTTTCCCAGGAACGCAAGGTGGACCGTTAGAACATATTATTGCTGCAAAAGCAATTGCATTTGGAGAAGCATTAAGTGACGAATATCTGGAGTATATTACACAGGTTAAGGCGAATGCGCAGGCAATGGCAAAAGCATTTATGGCAAAAGGTTACGGCATTATATCGGGAGGTACTGATAACCACCTGATGCTTATTGATTTAAGAAATAAAAATATCACTGGAAAAGTTGCTGAAAATGCACTTGAGAAAGCTGATATTACCGTTAATAAAAACATGGTGCCTTTTGATGATAAATCACCTTTTGTAACGTCGGGGATCCGTGTAGGAACTGCTGCTATTACTACCAGAGGATTTAAGGAAGAAAACATGGAGCAGATTGTTGACTTAATTGACCAGGTGATCAGCAACCCGGAAGATGAGGCACATCTTGCAGATATCAGGAAACAGGTAACCTCACTCGTAGCCCGTTTCCCATTATATAAATAATAACCGAAGGTGAACAAATATGTATGAACATTCAGGAGTATCATCAACAGGGGAGCAGGATAGATTAGATGCTTTATCTGCATATGATATTTCTGATGCTTCTACAGACAGTTGTTTCAATAACCTGGCGGAATTAACCGCCCGGATTTTTAATGTACCTCTTGCCTTTATCTCTCTTATAGATGGAGAAAGGCAATGGGTCATTTCTGCAGTGGGCTCAAAGGTTAAAGAAATGGTACCTTCGGAGACATACTGTACCTATACCATTGCTGAAAAAGGCATTTTTGAAATTCCCGATACGCGGGCCGACAGCCGTTTTTCAGGCCACCCTTCTATTGACAAAAGCCTTGATATACGTTACTATGCGGGAATACCGCTGGCCGATGAGAATGACGTTGCCCTGGGGACGCTCTGTATATTAGATGTGATGCCACGAAGCCTTTCAGTTACTGAAAAGGGTATTTTACACAATGTGGCTAAAGATGTTGTTATTCACTTGCTGCAGCGTAGAAAAATCGCAAAAAATAAAAAAGCTGAACAAGAATTGCTGGTACTCTCGCTGGTGGCCAGTAAAACGAATACTGGCGTTAGCATCCAGGATAAGGAAGGGATTACCACCTGGGTGAATAAATCGCTTGAAAAGATGACCGGTTATACCTATAAGGAACTTCGCGGGCATCAGATGGGGAATATTCTCTCTCCCAATTTCAGCGACCAGGAACTGATTTTAAGCTCGCGGAATAAAAGCCGCAATAATGAGTCATATACGATTGAAGTACTGGGCGAAAAAAAGGATGGCACACCAATCTGGTTTTCTATTTCCAATACGCCCATACTAAATAGCAAAGGAATTGTTGACCGGCAGATAGACCTGATATCTGACATTACGCAGCGCAAACAGGTGGAACAGGAAATGCTGGAAGCCAAAGAGCAAGCGCTGAAGCTGAGCCAGGCAAAGGAGATGTTCCTTTCTGTAATGAGCCATGAGATCCGTACGCCTTTAAATGCGGTAATAGGTATGACCCATTTGCTATTGGACAACGACCCTAAGGTATCACAGATAGACGATTTAAACCTGCTGAGATTTTCTGGTGAAAACCTGCTGCATATTATTAATGATATTCTCGATTTCACTAAGATAGAGACAGGTAAAATGGAACTGGAGATCTCTCCGTTTAGTTTAAAAACACTGGCACATGATATCATCAGCTCGCTGCAGGTAAATGTGAAGAAAAACGGCAACAGGTTAAACCTGCTTTTTGACCCTGCCATCCCGGCACAAGTTTGCGGTGACAAAAACCGCCTGTATCAGATCCTGATGAATTTTTTGGGCAATGCTATTAAATTTACGGAAAACGGACTGGTTGAACTGCGGGCAACGCTGATAGAGGAAAACGATAAAGAAACGGTTATCAAATTTGAAGTTGAGGACAATGGGATTGGTATACCTAAGGACAAACAAAGTTATATTTTTGAAAGCTTTACGCAGGCCAGGACAGATATTGCAAGAAAGTATGGAGGCACAGGCCTTGGATTGGCCATTACACGAAAGCTATTGGCCTTGTTTAACTCTGATGTGTTTGTAGACAGCGTGGAAGGGGAAGGAACAACCTTTGCTTTTGAAATGAAGTTTAGTAAAACCGCTGAGATTTCTGCCGTTCCGCGATTGGGACCAGAAATGAGTGCCTTTTTAGGTAAAAGGGTGTTGGTGGTGGACGACAATGATATCAATATCCTGATTGCAAAACGGATACTGAGTAAATGGGGACTGCAGATTGACTCGGCCCTTACTGGTTATGATGCTATTGAGATGATTACCCGCGACCGCTATGATTTGGTATTTATGGATATACGCATGCCAGGTATCGATGGGTTTGAAACAACGGAAATCATCCGGCATATTGATGAAGCCTATTACAAATTCATCCCTATTATTGCACTAACGGCCTCAACGCTTAAAAACGACCATTATAAGTTTGTGGACTGTGGAATGAACGGACATATACTAAAACCATTCAATCCTGAGGAAATTAAGCAGCTGCTGGCGGGGATTTTTTCTCCTGAACAGGCATATGCAGGTGCAGTATAAAAGTAAAGGGCCGATAATTTCATGAAGAAAATATCGACCCTTACCATCTAAATTAACGCTCTCGGTAATATTAACGAAGAACTTCCCGAATTGTTTTTTTATTTTAATTTTTTTATTCGGCAAATGCCAGGGCGGCGATACTGAGTTTGCCTGCTCCGCCATCGAGTAATACCTGTGCACATGCTTCTAATGTTGCACCTGTGGTGATCACATCATCAACCAGTAAAATATGTTTACCTTTTAGTTGGGCCGGATCTGCTGACCGGAATACCGACTGCATGTTTTCAAATCTTTTATACCGGTTCTTTTTTGTTTGTGTACTGGTAACTACAGGGCGGATAAGCTGGGTGGTGCCTACCGGAACGTTTAGCATACTGGCAATACCATCTGCTATAGCTTCGCTCTGGTTATAACCCCTGCTTCTTTTTTTCTTTGGGTGCAGCGGAACCGGCAGGATGAGGTCTATCCCTGTGTAGGTTTCTGACAGTAGCAGCCTTTGTCCTAATATAGAGCCAAGTAGAAAACCGAGTTGAGGCTGTGAACGGTATTTTAGGCGGTGGATAAGCTGCTGGACTTTAGTTGCTTTTCTAAAATACAGTAAAGCCATGGCTGCATGACAGGGAACCCTTCCCCAAAATAAGCGCGCTACGGCATTTTGTGGATAGATATGAAAATCTGTATATGGAAGATCATGCAGGCAGTGGATGCAGATAAGTTTCTCGCCCTGAACAAGCTGGACGCCACAGGCATTGCATAGATCGGGGAAAAGGAGTGAGAAAAAATCCTGGATATACTGATTGAACTGACGCATGCGCCAATGTACTCCGAATTAATAATCACCTGGTAGAAATTACTCGCCTTCTTTTACAGCAAGTTGTCCGCAGGCGGCATCAATATCTTTTCCGCGGCTGCGTCTGATATTTGTATTTACGCCCTGGTTTTTAAGGTAATTGGAGAATGCATCGATTTTATCGCCTTCGGCATTGATAAAATCTGCAAACTGAATAGGGTTGTATTCAATGAGGTTAACTTTGCAGGGAACGTGTTTGCAGAATTTTGCCAGGTCCATTGCATCCTGGATCTCATCGTTAAAACCGTTAAACACAATGTACTCGTAGGTTACCGGGTTTTTGGTTTTGGCGAAATAATATTTAAGCGCTTCGGCCAGTGCTTTTAAAGAGTTATGCTCTGTAATAGGCATGATCTCATTTCTCTTTTTGTCATCTGCTGCGTGAAGGGAGAGGGCCAGATTAAATTTGGCACCGTCATCGCCCAGTTTTCTGATCATTTTAGCGATACCTGCCGTAGAAACGGTAATCCGTTTGTAAGACATGTTGAGCCCATCTGGTGCTGTAATACGCTCGATGGACTTCATCACATTGGCATAATTTAGCAGGGGCTCGCCCATACCCATATACACAATGTTGGTTAATGGTGCCTTATAATTCTGTTTGGCCTGCTGATCAATAAGGACCACCTGGTCATAAATCTCATCTGCATTGAGGTTACGTTTACGGTCCATATATCCTGTTGCACAGAATTTGCAGGTAAGACTGCAACCCACTTGTGAACTCACACACGCAGTCATGCGCTCTTCCATAGGAATAAGCACACCTTCTACAATATTTCCATCGTACAAACGGAAACTGCTTTTGATGGTATGATCGTTACTGAACTGTGAGTTATTTACGGCAACCACATTGATGGCATAATTCTCGTCCAGTTTCTTTCTCAGCTCTTTGGACACATTGCTCATCTCTTCAAATGAACGCGCAGATTTTTCCCAGAGCCACTGGTAAACCTGTTTGGCCCGGTATGCGGGTTCGCTCATTTCTTTGAAGTGTTGCTGAAGTTGTGAAAGATCCAGCGAACGGATGTCGGTTTTAGTTATTGTAGCAAGCATTGGTGCAAAGTTACCTAAAAAAAATAAGCCACCCAATATTTATAATGAGTTGACTTACAGATGGCATTATCTTTTTGGGCTTCTGGTTTTTCCTGCAGGGGCGCCAGACTTTCCATTAGATGGTCTGACAGGTCTTCTGCTTGGTCCGTTGCTCTTGTTCCAGTCTGTAGTGGCACTTGCCGGTTTGTAGGACGATGACCCAGCTTTGGCAGGTCTGTCAGAAGGTGCTGCTTTTCCGGCCCTTGTTGATGATGCCCTTGATGAAGATGCTTTTCCTTTAGACGGACCTGATGGTCTTTCTCTAGAAGATCTTTTTGGGGTAACGTTAACCAGGTCGGATTCTACTTTTGGTGCTTTTTTTACTACTCTTTTGGGGGCATTATTTGCTGCGGAACTTGATTTTGCAACCAGGTTATAGATATCTGTCTGCTCTTCAGGAGTAAGTTCCCTCCATTCGCCAATTGGAAGCCCTTTAAGGCTAATATTCATAATCCTTGTGCGTTCCAGTTTGGTTACTTCAAATCCGAAATGCTCGCACATACGACGGATTTGTCTGTTAAGGCCCTGGATAAGGATAATTCTGAATACGAAAGGGCTTTCTTGTATTACCTTGCACTTTTTAGTCATCACACCCAGAACAGGAACTCCCTTGGCCATATTGGTAATGAACTGCTCGGTGATTGGTTTATTTACTGTAACGAGGTATTCTTTTTCGTGGCTGTTACCTGCACGGAGGATTTTGTTGACAAGATCGCCATTGTTGGTCATGAAAATAAGGCCCTGCGAATCTTTGTCCAATCTTCCGATAGGGAAAACCCTGTCGCTATGGTTGACGTAATCTACAATATTACTTTTTACACCGGCCTCGGTAGTGCTGGTTACACCAACTGGTTTATTAAAAGCCAGTAAGATGGAGTTTTCTACTTCCTTAGGCTCAATGGTTTGTCCGTTAACTGTAACCAGGTCGCCAAAATATACCTGATCGCCAACTTTTGCTTTTCTACCATTGATCAATACATTCCCCTGCTCTATGTATCTGTCTGCCGCTCTTCTTGAGCACATGCCGCTTTCACTAATGTATTTATTTAATCGGGTAGTCGAATCAGACATAAACGTAATTAATTGATTTTCTTTTTACAAAGTAATAAATTAATACCCATATATGCTACCAAAATAAATAATTAAGCCCTTTTAAGATATTCCTTAGTTATTGGCGCAATTCTTTGTAAGCTAGATGTAATTGAGTATTTTTATAAAATAACGATCAAATGTGGATGATATGGCTGGCCTAAGCGCTCTGGATGATTTAGATAAAAACATAGTGGCTATGTTTCAAAATGGGGATAAAGAGAGCTATCTGAAGCTGTACAATAAATATGCACCAGCAGTGCTTGGTATACTTACCCGGTGTTTAGGTGATAAAAACCTGGCTGAAGAATGTACGCAGGACACATTTTGCAAAATTTGGCATGAACGCCTGCAATATGACCCTGAAAAGGAACGTTTGTTTACTTGGATGTTGAAAGTAGCTAAAAGTAGTAACCTGTACGGGACGCTGATGGCGGATAGGAAAGTAGATGATGAAATACGTGAAGAATTTGACCTGATTTACGCTACGGATATTAAATCTTATTTACAGCAAAAAGTTTTGGAAGAAGGTAGTAATTTTGCGGTAAATGTAAATGTAACAATCAGGGAAGCAATACGTCTGATCTACTTTGAATCCTATACTTTTGCCGCTACAGCGGAGGAGCTTGGAATATCGGTGGATGCCCTGAGGGCAGAAATGGTTAAAACAATTAAACAACTAAAGGGATCGGTACTCGCATGAAAGATCTGCAGGAGTTTTTAGAATCAGGTACACTTGAAGTATATGCAATGGATGTTGCTACTGCAGAAGAAAATGCAGAAGTAGAAGAAATGATGCTTTTGTTCCCCGAAGTTGTGATGGAATTAAATGCAATCAGGAAGGCTTTGGAAGATACCGCTGAAGCAGGTGCAATTCATCCTGATCCCATCATCAGGCCATTTTTACTGGCTACGATAGACTATTCAGACCGGATGATGGCCGGCGAACCTTTTTCAATGGTGCCGGTACTAAATAGCTCTTCTAAAATCGAAGATTTTGAGGAATGGCTGCAAAGACCGGATATGGTTGCCCCGGAAGGCTTTGACGGCGTGTTTGCGAAAATACTTACGTATACGGCAACACTTACAGCTGCAATTGTATGGCTGAGGGAAATGGCACCGCAAGAAGTGCATCACGACCAGTATGAACGTTTTCTGATATTGGAAGGAACCTGTGAGATTACAATTGAGGATGAACATACCTATTCTTTAGCGAAGGGTGATTACCTGCAAATTCCACTGCACAAGAACCATTATATAGTGGTTACTTCTATTGTACCCTGCAAAGTGCTTTTACAACGTGTAGCTGCCTAGTTTTACGTTTATTCTTTCAGCCTTTGAACCGAATAACCGTAATTTGTACCTATGATTTCTTATTTATCCGCATCCTGGATTTATCCCTTAAATGCAGTACCACTAAAAAATGGTGTAATCGGCCTCTATGAAGATGGTACGATAGCAGCATTGTTCACAGCTGAGGAGGCAGCGGAATTGTCTTTGACACCGGTTGAATATTACGATGGATTGCTGGTGCCGGGACTGGTAAATACACATTGCCACCTTGAACTCTCGCACCTGAAAGATAAGATTGGCATGCATACCGGATTGCCTGGTTTTGTACGCGAGGTTATATCACAACGGCTGGCCCCGGCAGAAGAGATTGAGATTACGATGGTAGGTGCCGACCAGGAGATGTATGAAAATGGCATTGTTGCAGTGGGTGACATATCTAACCAGATTGTGTCGAAAGCTGTGAAAGAAAAGAGCAAGATTTACTATCATACATTTGTAGAAGCAATGGGTTTTGATCCAGGCCGCGCTGCTGAGATCATTAAGAAAGCCAAAGAAACAAAAGAGGCTTTTGCGCCTTTGAAGGCGACTATTGTGCCCCATGCGCCTTATTCTGTATCTGTGCCACTTTTTGCCGAAATCAACAATACATCTGGTTTACCCGATGAATCTGTTTCAATCCATAATCAGGAAACTGCAGATGAAAATGTTTTTTTTGCCGAAAAAAGTGGTCACTTTTTAAAATTGTATGAATTTTTAGGACTTGACATTTCGTTTTTTGAGGCAGGGGGAAAGTCGTCACTTCAGACCTATCTTCCATTAATGTCTGCATGGCCGAAAACGCTACTGGTACATAATACTTTTACCAGTGCAGCAGATATTGAGTTTGCCAGAAATGTACACCAGCGGTTGTTCTGGTGTTTATGCCCTAATGCAAACCTGTATATAGAGAACCTGTTGCCAGATGTAGAACTGCTTAGATCTGCTGGGGCGACAATTACGTTGGGTACGGACAGCCTTGCAAGTAACCATCAGCTGAGTATTTTAGCAGAAATGTTTACACTGCAGGAAAAAGCAAGTGTGCCATTTGACGAGTTGCTGCGATGGGCAACATGGAACGGGGCAGTTTTTCTTGGAATTGAGGCGATATACGGAAGCCTGGAGGTGGGCAAAAAGCCTGGTATAAACCTGATAGAGGAAGTAGAAGGGGACCGCCTGACTGCGGCAAGCCGTGTTAGACGTTTAATATAAATATAGTAGCTTTAAGCTTAAAATGGCAGCCTATGAGCAGACGTATTACTGATTTGTTTCAGATATCTTACCCAATTGTACAGGCAGGTATGGTATGGTGCAGTGGCTGGCGATTGGCTGCTGCGGTGTCTAATGCTGGTGGTTTGGGTATCATTGGTGCAGGATCAATGTATCCGGAAGTTTTGAGGGAACATATCAGAAAAGCAAAACTGGCTACGAACAAACCCTTTGCTGTTAATGTGCCGCTTTTATATGCAGATACTGAAAGGGTGATGCATATCCTTAAGGAAGAAGAGGTAAAGATTGTTTTCACTTCTGCAGGTAACCCTTTGTTGTGGACAGGTTTTATGAAAGACTGTGGCATGAAGGTAGTGCATGTTGTTGCTAACACTAAATTTGCAAGGAAAGCTGAAGAATGCGGCGCCGACGCAGTTGTTGCAGAAGGTTTTGAAGCTGGAGGGCATAATGGGAGGGAAGAAACCACTACGTTATGCCTGGTGCCAATGGTGGCAGACGCTGTAAAAATCCCTGTGATTGCAGCTGGGGGCATCGCTTCGGGCAGGGCTATGATGGCAGCAATGGCCTTGGGTGCCGATGCAGTACAGATAGGTTCTGCCTTTGCTGTTGCTGAGGAATCATCTGCGCATCCTGCATTTAAAAACAGGATTATTGGTGCCGCCGAGGGCGATACGAAACTGCGCATGCAAAAGCTGGTCCCAGTGCGGTTACTTCAAAATTCTTTTGAGACAATGGTGGCACAGGCAGAAGCTGAAGGGGCGGATGCAGCAAAATTAAGCGTATTATTAGGACGTGCGAGAGCAAAATTAGGTATGTTTGAAGGCAATATGGAAGATGGTGAATTGGAAATAGGGCAGGTGTCGGCCATGTTAAAGGCGATCCGCCCCGCGGCAGCAATCCTTGACGAGATATGGCAGGGGTTTTTACAAGCTCAGGAACGGATTAGTGGCATTAAATATTAAAATAAACAGATGAAACATATAGTAATAAGAATAACAGGAAAGGTACAGGGAGTATCATTCAGGTATACCACAAAGGTTGTTGCAGACCAGATGGGTGTACGGGGAATGGTAAGGAATGAAAAGGATGGCAGTTTATACATTGAGGCTGAAGGTGACGATACTTTGCTGGAGGTTTTTTTGGAATGGTGCCATGAAGGGCCAGACCGTGCGCAGATAGAAAACGTTGAGGTGAGCCCCGGTGAACTGAAAAACTATCGTAATTTTGAAATCATTAAGAAATAAGTTCGTTTTTATTTAACCCTGTGGAGTGTCAGTATTAAAAAAGTTTTTAGGTCAGACGGCAGTTTATGGTTTAAGCACTGTATTGTCACGGTTGTTCAATTTCATCTTAACGCCTCTTTTTACCAAAGTATACCCTCCAAGTGTGTATGGTATTTTCACTAAGTTGTACAGTTATGCTTCGTTGCTTAACGCTGTACTGGCTTTTGGAATGGAAAGTACCTATTTCAGGTACCTGAATAAACATGAGGATAAAAAGCAGGAGGTATACAACAATTCGTTTTTAGTGATTGCTTTTATTGCGCTGCTTTTTCTGATTACTGGTTCTGTGTTTGCCAGCACTTTTGCGGGATGGATCAATAACGGGGATAAGGTGCAGGTATTGGATTATGTACAATATGTAAGATTATTTGTAGGCATCTTATTTATAGATGCGATCTCTGTAATACCTTTTGCCAAGTTGCGCGCAGAAAACAAGGCTTTTAAATACAGCCTGATCAAGTTTATGAACATTGGTTGTTTTGTTGGTTTTAACCTGATCTTCCTCTATGTGATTCCGCCAATTATCAAAAACCATTGGTTTCTTGCTGACTGGTTTGAATCCTGGTACCGCTTTCAATGGGTAGGTTATGTGTTTATTTCGAACCTTATTGCCAGTCTGGTTACGTTTTTTCTGCTATTACCAGAATTTTTACAGATCAGGCTTAAGTTTGACAAGGAACTTTTCTTAAAGATGTTTTCTTACAGCTGGCCTATCCTGGTAGCCAATCTTTCATTTATTGTAAACGAAAACCTTGATAAGATTGTGCTAAGCGAGCTATTGCCAAAGTCTGTAGCAGATACTGACGTTGGAATATATGGCGCGGTTTGTAAAATTGCCATGTTCATGAGTATTTTTATTACAGCTTTCAGGCTTGGCGCCGAACCTTTCTTTTTCAGCCATGCAAAACAGGCGAATGCCAGGCAGACCTATGCCACCATTCTGCACTATTTTGTGATTGCACTTGCGCTGCTGTTTGTAGCACTGGTGGCAAATATTGAAATCCTGAAATATTTCATTAGCCGCGACAAAGCGCATATAGCCGGATACTGGGGAGGACTGCCTTCAGTGCCCTACCTGCTATTTGGTTACGTTTGTCTGGGTATTTACATGAACCTTTCGATTTGGTACAGGCTGTCTGACCAAACCCGCTTTGGTTTGTATATTTCAGTTATTGGTGCGGCGATTACCATTGTACTGAACTTTGTATTGATACCAAGATATAGTTACATGGGCTCTGCATGGGTTTCTATGCTGGCCTATTTTGTAATGATGGTTATTTCATATGTGCTTGGACAAAAGTACTATCCAATCCCTTATAAGCTGAACAGGATATTGGCTTACCTGCTGATCTCTGTTGTTTTGGTTGTATTATCTTTCTGGGTTTTTAACAGAAACTTATATATAGGTAACGGATTGCTTTTACTTTTCCTTGCGGGGATAGTCTATGTAGAAAAGAATGAGGTTAAAGCACTGCTTGCACGGGGCAGATAATGGGTTTTAAAACAAATAATAAAAACGAAAAATCATATATTTAAAGATGAAGATCAATATTATCAACAAATCAGGATTGGCATTGCCGCAATACGAAACTGCACATGCAGCAGGAATGGACATGAGGGCATTTACACCGGAAGAAATTGTAATTAAACCTATGCAGCGTATACTGGTGCCAACAGGTTTACATATTGAATTGCCGATAGGTTACGAAGCACAAATACGCCCGAGAAGCGGCCTGGCTTATAAACACGGCATTAGTATTGTGAATTCTCCGGGAACAATTGATGCCGACTATCGTGGCGAAATTAAAGTCTTGCTGATAAACCTTTCTGACACAGATTTTGTAGTAAACAATGGAGACAGAATAGCTCAGATGGTAATTGCCAAACACGAAACTATCAGCTGGGAAGACGTACAGGAACTGAGCGATACCGCACGCGGCGCCGGTGGTTACGGGCATACTGGTAAATAATATATCATGAACAGGATTGTTGTTTTTTGCTGTGTACTTTTTACGGGAATGCATGCTGTTGCGCAGCAGGCGCCGCCCTTTCTACGTGACAGCGCACTCATTAAACAACTATTCTTTGATGGATTAAGGGATAAGCTGAATGAAAATTACGAAAAAAGTAATGACAGCTTTATCCGTATTGTTGCGATGGATGCCGGAAATGCCGCCGCCTGGTATGAAATAGCACTGTTAAACTTCAGGCAAAATAAGATGGTACTGGCGGAAGCAGCTATTAAAAGAGCTGTAAAGATAGAACCGGATAATCCCTGGTACTGGAAGCTAATGGCTGAATTGTATAAGAGTACTGGTAATATGGCGCCGCTGATCCCGGTATTTGACCAACTGATCAGGCTGTCTCCTGACCAGAAAAATTATTATTTTGATAAAGCCAATGCGCTGAACATTTGGGGAAAAAAGATTGAAGCACTTGCTGTGTATGCTGAATTGG